>LBJMR02800__coassemble_154_pt1 | contig 235749 bp, 232 predicted proteins | sample LBJMR02800__metabat2_low_PE_050 | metagenome-assembled genome bin LBJMR02800 | reverse complement strand
GACGGGTGCGGTCTGATCTGCGGGAATGACATAACGGATTGCGGTATCCACTTCCTCAATGGTGTACGGCGTTGTGCCGCTGATCAGCACATCTTCAAAGGTCGCCACACCGTTTTTATCCGTAACCGCATACTCGTCCACGGCAATGCCGGAGAGCGATGTGCCGTAAAGGTGGAAGGTCACGCCCTCATTGAAGTTATCCTCCGAGGATTTGATAACCTCAATATCGCCACGCTTCAGGGTATTGTTGAAGTTGACGGTCGCAACCTGCCCCGCAACTACGGTTACTCTGCGGGACTCCTGCGGCTCGTATCTGTCATATTCCTGCTCGGTTACGGTATATACTCCGGGCATTAGGTTATCGACCTGAATCTGACCGCCGTTTTCTGTCTTAACGGTTTTATCAATGCCGTTGCCCTGAATACGGAAGGAAATACCGTCCACTTTTCCGTCCTCACTGGTTTTCACAATCTTCGCCGAGCCGTAGGACACTTTCAGCTTGAGAAAGCCCTTGACCGGATCGTTGATCGTCTGTGCGTAGGTTACGGTATCCTGCACACCGCCGTCCGGTCCATAGATACCATCCGTCCAAGTGATAACGCCCTTTCTCTGCGCCGTTTTCTCTGCGGTAATCGTCAGCCCGTCGCTCGGCGCTTTCTCGGCAGTAATCGTCAGCTTATTTCCGCTTACGGAGAACTGAACGCCCGAATCATTGGACGAAAACTTATATCCTGAAAGGACATTGTTGCTGTCCGTCAGCGTAACGGTGTATTTAGAGCCGTCCCATTCAAGCTCGATTTCCTGTGCGCTCCCCGGCGTTTTGGTAAGGAAGCTCGGCAGCTTGGAGTGTTTCTGCACACTTGCCGCCATTGAGTTGTAGTAGCTCATAATCTTGTCATAAAGCGGGTGGCTGCGACTGATTTGATCCAAAACAGCGTCCCTGCCGCCTGTGCTGACCTTGTTGAAGTTTTCATCACGCTCGCCAATGACGGTTTCCCAAATGAGTAGCTGTGTAGCGACTGCGTGAGCCAGCTTATCGCCGCCCTCGTTCTGGGAACGCCACGAGGTTGAGATTGTTCCCGTATAGCCGTACTGGAAGATACGACCGATGAACAGCTTAATATCGTCAGGAGAAATGGTGCTGTTATAGGACGAAGGGTAGTTGTCCCAAAAATCCTCGCCCTTTTTGGTAAAGCTGTCTCCGGTCTGCTGCGGGACGCCAATCTCAATGCAGTAACAGATATTGCCCTCGTATGAGCCCATCGCACGGACAGTTGTATAACGGGAAGTGCCTGTTTTCCAGCCGTTCATAAAGGTAAGGCTGCCGTGTCCCCATTCGGCGTTGTAATTCGAGTCCCCGTCACGGGGATACGAGATAAGGTACACATCGTCCGTTTCCTCTGCGGCATAGGCAGTCGTACCAATCCCTACAAGGGAAGTCACGCACATTAGCGCCGCAAGAAACAGCGACATAATGCGCTTTGGTTTCTTAATTTTCATCTGAAATCCTCCTTGAAATGAAAAAACGCACCGTTTTTTCGGTGCGTCCTCAAAATGGAATATTTAATTTAAGCGTAGCCGATATAGATGTCGTAGATTCCGTCAGAGACTTCCTCCGCCCAAATCCATACGGCTGTGATTTCTTCGTCAGCCTTGTACCGATCCAAGCGGCTGTGAATATCTCTTTCGAGATATTTGCAGTGCGCTCCGGCACGAATCGGATTATCCCAACAGTAAACCGCCTCGCTGTCTAACAAAATCCCCACGCTCTGAGCGTAGCCTTTTGCAAAGGAAATCCAGTATTCAATGTCAAAGTCGGTTTCGGTTTCGCTCGGCGTTCCTTCCGCTTCAGGCGGCGCAGGCGCTTCGCTTTCTTTTGGAATATCCGGCTGCGGTGTGGATACGGAATGTTCGGTCTTACCCGCTTTATCGGGCTGTTCGGCGGGCTGTGCCGCCTGCCCGACTTCAGAAGCAGTCTGAGGCTGTTCGGTGCTGACCGTATCCGTTTCCGTCGTTTCTTCTTGCTTTTCCGGCTTTACTTCCTGCACGGCTTCAGGCGTTGTTTCAACCTCCTTGCTTTCCTTTCCCACAGGCGCTTCGGATTCAGAGGCGCTTTGAACACTCTCCGAAAAAGAAAACGGCTGCGGATTATCTTCATTCGGCGGGGCATTGTTACAGCCTGCAAGCACGACCAGCAAAAGCGCCGTTAAAAAAGCGATTGTTTTGATTTTCATTGCGCTTCACTCCTTTTCTGCCGCCATTGTAATGCGAAACAGCGTTTCAGGCAAAGGTGTGAAACAAAGGGGTAATCTTACATCATAGGGCATACCTCCTGTGCTTTGGAATGGTGCGTTTCCCTGAGATAGATTGCGTTAGGTGAGATAGCTGTAATCAGGAGAGATAGATTTATTCTTTCGGATAGTCAGGTAGTTTCAGGGGTTGGAGTGTGAGGAAGGGGAAGAAGAAAAACACACTCCGCCTTACCTGCTGTCACGCTCGGCACGGTTACGCAAAAACCTGTTGTAATGCTCCAGCGCCTTGCAGACATACTCCTCCGTTTGGTTGATGGGGATATTTTTCGGGATCAGGCTTCGCACCCTGTCCCCACGCAAAACAATTTTCTCACGCTGATTCGGCTTTTCCTCACTCATAATCGCAGAGATCGCTTCTGTTGTCAGCTTGCCTTCTTCAAAGAACTTCCGCATACGGATCGCCTGATCGTGGGACGGGGTACAGTCGTTTAGGTCAATTTCGTCCACCAAATCCCTCTGGCAGTCCTCGTTCAGATAGGACAGCTCAACGGCGGGGCGCATTTTAATCCTGCCCTCGTCCACAAATTCGAGCAGTTCAGGAACAAGGTTTGTGAGGCGGATATATCTGTGTATTTGATTTCGGCTATCGCCACATTCCTCGCTCATTAAATCAAGCGATTGCTTACCCCGTAAATCAATCCCCACTGGGGATGAATTTTCTTTTCTCGGTCTGCCTGCCTGTCTTTTCATAGCGTCCAGCCGCATTTTATATGCGTGAGCTTTCTCCGAGGGAAGTATCTGCGACCGTTGGAAGTTGCTTTCGACCATTAAAATCGTAGCTTCATCACGGTCGAGGTCTACCACCTCACATCTGAGCGTTTCAAATCCGGCAAGCTCGCAAGCCCTTTTTCGCCTGTGTCCTGAAATAAGCTCGTATCTTCCGTCCTCCTTCTGCCTTACGGTAGCGGGAGTAATCACGCCACGCTCTTTGATACTTTCCACAAGCTGAAACATATCCTCATCTTCCCGCACCTGAAACGGGTGGTCGGGAAAATCGTCGATTTCCTCAAGCGGAATATCTCTGATTTTTGACAGCTTCGCTTCGTCCCTTTCCTCCTGCGAGGAAAACAATTCATCGAGCGTGTTCGTGGGCAGCGTGAAGTCGCTCTTTCTGCCTGCCATCGGCTAACACCTCCTTTGTGAAACTGGCGTAAGCCTTAGACACCGGACTGTTCGGCTCATAGGCGTAGATACTTGTCCCTTTAGAAGATACCTCTGCGGCTTTTACGGCTGCCGGAATCATTGATCTATATATCCTGATATGGCTGCCGAAATTTTCCCTGAGCGCTTCCACTGTGCTTTTCGCAAGATTTGTCCTTCCGTCCACAAGCGTCAGCAGAATACCGTCGATTTTCAAATCGGCGTTTGTATGTTTCCTCACTTTCGCAATCGTCCCCAAAAGCTGCGTCATTCCCTTAGCGGGAAGATACTGCGCCTGAACGGGGATAATCACGCTGTCCGCCGCCGTTAGAGCATTAAAGGTAATCATACCCAAGCTCGGCATACAGTCAATAAGGACATAATCATACTTGTCTTTTACAAGGCTCAGATAATTCTTTAGGACGCTTTCTCGGCTCATCGCCGTTACAAGCGTCATTTCCAATGACGATAGGCTGAGATTGGACGGTACAAGGTCTACTTTCTCTTTGTGTTGAAGGATACCGTCAAAGGGATTTTGCTCCTGCTCCGATATGATTGCCTGAAGCTTCTCTGTCAGCGTTACGGAAAGACTGTCGGTATCCCTCCAGCCGAGACAGGTCGTTAAATCGCCCTGCGGATCAGCGTCAATCAGAAGCACCTTTTTCCCTTGCATAGCAAGTCCGATGCCCAAATTAACCGTAGTCGTGGTCTTGCCCACACCGCCTTTTTGATTGCATATCGCAATCGTCTTGCAGTTTGACATCTCCGGCTTTACCTCCTTTCATAGATTTCACAGCCTGCCTCAATAAGAAGCGGCTATGTAAAGACCGCAGTATTTGTTCTCAACGCCCCCTGCGGAAAGCAAGTCGCTTTGTACGGGAAGCACTAAGGTTACGGTTTGCGAAACCGTATCATAGGAATCTCACCTCTGCCGGGTACTCCGCCAGCTCCGTAGAGAAGTATCATTATCATTCTGACTGTCATTGCCGTTTCAGTAGCAAGCTGAATTTCAAGTCGGGGATTCTCGCTCGTTCTCCGTATATACAACGGAAAAGTCACGGCGTACCCACCTTCGGGCTATTCATCAGAACTAATGTCCTTAGCGCCTGTCTATTCAATTTTCAAGGAACTGCGAAGGGGGAAATCCCTTGTCCGGAATTTAGTCCCTTCACTTATTCCCACTGGGAGAGGGCAAATGCACACCCTAAATCTCAAAAAAATTTGAAAAAATTTTTTTGACCTTGAAAATCGCTCCTGAAATGACAAAAAAGCCGCCTGCTTCTCCGTAAAGAAACAAGCGGCATAGTTGCGGTTTTATTTAGATGTACTGGACGGTAATCTTTTTCTTTCGTGCTTTTGTAAATTTGATAAGGACATCATCTACTGCGTCTGTATATCTGCCTTGCGCTATGAGATTGTTTTTGAGAGTAACAAGGGACTGTATGACCTGAGAGTATTCCTGCTCATCTAAATAGATATGGTAGTCTTTCCGTTTCATCTGTCGCACCTCCTGCCTAAGCTTACTATATAAGATTGCAATTTGCTTAACAAGTATGCAAAAGCGTCCGAAAGCGTTATACGACAGACGAAAAAAGGACTCTGACATTTTTCCATCAGAGTCCTTTCATTACTCATTGCTCAGTTTTACCACAAAGCCACTTATAACTATTTCATCTGTTGCAAAACTTTTTTGTGCGTGATGTGTTGCAAAAGTGTTGCAAAAACGAATCGGTGATTCAGGCTATACCCGCAAACCCGCATAAATACTGGCTTTTTAAGCACATCTCAGCCGAGAGTCATCACTCCCACTCCACGGTGCCGGGGGGTTTGGAAGTGATATCATAGACGACGCGGTTGATGCCGTCCACTTCGTTGGTGATGCGGTTGGAAACCGTCGCCAAAATGTCATAGGGGATCCGCGCCCAGTCCGCCGTCATGAAGTCGTCGGTGGTAATCGCGCGAATGGCGATGACATTTTCATAGGTGCGGTGGTCGCCCATTACGCCGACCGCCTTTGCGCCCGTGTAAACGGTGAAGAACTGGCTGAGATTTTTTTCGTAGCCGTTTTTCGCCATTTCGTCGCGCAAAACCGCGTCTGCATCTTGTACGATACGAATTTTCTCCGCGGTAATCTCACCGAGAATGCGAACGCCCAGTCCCGGACCGGGGAACGGCTGACGCCAAACGAGCTCGTGCGGAATGCCGAGCTTTTCGCCGACCGCGCGCACTTCGTCTTTAAACAAATCTTTCAAAGGCTCAATGACGCCCAAGAAATCAACGTCGTCCGGGAGCGCTCTTTGGTTATGGTGCGTTTTAATCACCGCACTGCCCGCGCCTTTGCCGGAAGCGCCTTTACCGCTTTCGATGCGGTCGGGATAAATCGTGCCCTGTGCGAAAAACGCATCGCCGTGGGCGCGCTTTTTAATTTCGTCCCAAAAGACTTCATAAAACGCGTCGCCGATGATGTGGCGTTTTTCTTCGGGGTCGGTCACGCCTTTTAATTTTGATGAAAATACGTCGCCGCAGTTGACGCGGACAAACTGCATATCAAACAATTTGGTGAAGGTTTCTTCGACGAAGTCACCTTCGTTTTTGCGCATCAAGCCCTGGTCCACGAAAACGCAGATGAGCTGTTTACCGACCGCGCGGCTCAAAAGACCGGCCGCAACCGACGAATCCACGCCGCCGGAAAGGCCCAAAATCACGTGCTTATCGCCGATCTGTTCGCGCAGCGCTTTGACGGTGTCGTCAATGAAGCTGTCCATTTTCCAGTCGCCTTTGCAGCCGCAGACTTTGTATAAGAAGTTTTCGAGCATTTTGTCGCCGTAGACGCTGTGGGTGACTTCCGGGTGGAACTGCACGGCATACAGCTTTTTTTCAGGGTTCTGCATTGCGGCGCAGGGGCAGTTTTCCGTTTTCGCGATAACCTCGAAGCCCTCGGGCGCGGCGGATATGTAATCGGTGTGGCTCATCCAAACCGTGCTCGTTTTCGGCACATCAGCGAACAACGGGCTATCTTCTTTTGAGACGGTCAGCTCAATTTTGCCGTATTCCGAAACCGGCGCGGTGCTGACCGTGCCGCCCGAAAGATACGCCATCAGCTGGCAGCCGTAGCAAATGCCGAGCACCGGCACGCCAAGCTCCAAAATGCCTTTTTCGTAATGCGGCGAAGTTTCGTCATAAACGGAATTCGGACCGCCGGTGAAAATGATGCCCTTATAGCCGTTTTCGCGAATAACCGACAGGGGTGTGGTATAGGGCAAAATTTCCGCATAAATATGATGGTCGCGGACACGGCGCGCAATCAACTGGTTATACTGCCCGCCGAAGTCCAAAACTAAAATTTTCTCCATAGGCACTCCTTTGGTTTATCTGACAATAATCGCTTCGCGCTCCGGTCCGTTGGAAACCATGTCAATTCTGTAACCGAGCTGCTTTTCAATGAATTCCACATAGTCGCGCGCTTCTTTGGGAAGCTCATCGTAGTTGCGGATGCCCTTGATGTTGCAGTGCCAGCCTTTGAGCGTTTCAAACACCGGTTTGCATTTTTTCAAAGTCGGGGTGGTCGGGAAATCTTTGATAACTTTGCCGTCCACTTCATAGCCGACGCAAACTTTGATTTCGTCGAGGTAAGAAAGACAGTCGAGCGCGGTCATGACCACTTTGGTTGCGCCCTGGCAGGCAATGCCGTAACGGGTTGCAACGCAGTCAAACCAGCCCACACGACGCGGGCGGCCGGTGGTTGCGCCGAACTCGCCTTTGTCGCCGCCGTGTACGCGCAGCGCCTGCGCTTCGTCTTCGTCAAGAATTTCCGAAACAAATTCACCGGCGCCGACCGCGGAGGAATACGCTTTGGTCACGCAAATAATTTCTTCGATTTTATAGGGCGGGATACCCGCACCGACCGCGCCGTAAGCGGCGAGGGTGGAGGAGGAGGTAACCATGGGGTAAATGCCGAAGTCGGGGTCTTTGAGCGTGCCGAGCTGGCCTTCGAGCAAAATTTCTTTGCCGTCTTCCATCGCTTTCGCAAGATAGGCGCGCGTGTCGCAGACATACGGCGCAATCATTTCACGATATTTCACGCAGGTGTCGAAAAGTTCCTGTTCGTCTAAAAGCGGTTTGTGGTAAACATACTCTAAGGTCAGGTTCTTGAGCGTGCAAATGTTGTGGAGCTTTGCTTTCAAAGAGTCGTCGTCAAACAGCTCGTTGACCTGAATGCCGATTTTGGCGTATTTGTCGCTGAAGAACGGCGCGATGCCGCTTTTGGTGGAACCAAATGCATTTTTGCCGAGACGCTCTTCTTCATATTCGTCGAATAAAATATGATAGGGCATCAAAATCTGGGCGCGCTCGGAAACGAGCAGCTTGGGGTTGAGCCCCGCCTTTTTGACATCGTCCAGCTCTTTGCAGAACTTCTGAATGTCGAGCGCAACACCGTTGCCGATGATGCAGGTGGTGTGGTCATAGCAGACGCCGCTGGGCATCAGATGAAACGCAAACCGGCCGCGGTCGTTGATGATGGTGTGGCCCGCGTTTGCACCGCCCTGAAACCGGATAACGATATCCGCTTTTTCTGCAAACATATCCGTAATTTTGCCTTTGCCCTCGTCGCCCCAGTTGGCGCCGACGATCGCCTTTACCATTATGGTATCCTCCTTAAATTTGCTTTGCTTTTTTCAAAACAAAGCCGAAATCACAATACGATTTATTATATAATACCGCGTGCTTCTTGTCAACGAGAAGGCTTTACAAACCGCGCGGTTTTCCGACGCTTTTTTTGTGAAAATAATTTTAAAAAAATTACCAAAACCGAAAAAAGTTTTCTCCTTATGATTTTCTCGTTTTCGCGCAAAATAGAAATACAAAAACTTTTGGGAGGGAAAAGCATGAACAGTCAAATGAATACGGCAATGAAAGCCGTGGGCATGAGTCTTGCGGTCGGCGGTGCGGTCGCAATGGTCGGCAGCGCCATGAAAGGCAATTCCACCAAGCGCAAGGCGAAAAAGGCGGCGAAAAAAGCGGTCAACACGTTCACCAATTTGGTGGATAACATGCAATATATGATGAAATAACCGGCTGCGGGAAAATTCCGGCGCCTGCGGCTTTTGCTGCGGGCGCCGTGTATTTGGAGAACGAAAAAATGAATAAAAGATTATTAACCGGCGCGGTGTGCTTAGGTCTTTGTCTCTCGCTGTGCGCCTGCGGGGGCGGCGATACACTTAGCGATGCAACCACGACGCAACCGGGTGCAACCGGGCGGTCGGCGGAGTCGGGCACCGAGACGCCGCAAAGTGAAACCACAATCGTGGCAACGCCGCTGCCCGTGACGGCGCAAAAGCCGGTTTTGCAAAACGGCGAAACCTATACGGGGCTTCCGGCGCTGCCGCTGCAAAACTTTATTGTCAGTGACCCGGAAAACACCAAAGGGCTTTCAACCGAAAAGCACGGCTACGGCTACGGCGTTGCAAAAAACGGGCAGCCGCATTCCATCTCGGTGGGCAACCAGCAATATTTTGAAACGAACGGGTATAAGGCGGTGTGTCTCGACCAAAAAACCACAGACGAAAAGGTGTTGTATTTGACCTTCGACTGCGGTTATGAAAACGGCTACACCGAACAAATTCTGGATGTCCTCAAAGAAAAGAATGTGCCGTCCGCCTTTTTCTGCACGCTGCCGCAGGTCAAGGATTACCCCGAGCTTATCGCAAGGATGATTGCGGAAGGGCATATCGTCGGCAACCACTCTGTAAAACACCCGTCCTTTCCGACGCTGACACGGTTGGAAATGGCGGAGGAAATAAAGGGCATGGACGATTACCTGCGCACCAACTTCGGTTACAGCGAACCGTATTTCCGCTTCCCGATGGGCGAGTATTCCGATTGTGCACTCGACTTGGTCGGCTCGCTGGGGTACACAAGCGTTTTCTGGTCGCTTGCGTATTCCGACTGGGATTTAGAAAACCAAAAAGGGGCGGATTATGCGTTTGAGACGGTGACCGCGCGGCTGCACCCGGGTGCGGTAATTTTGCTGCACTCCGTGTCGCCGGACAACGCGAACGCCCTCGGGCGCATCATCGACGAAGCGCGGGCGCAAGGCTATGTATTCAAATCGCTTCGGGACTTGCCGGCGTAAAAAAACATCCGCAACTAAAAGGTTGCGGATGTTTTTTGTTTCACGGACACTTTGTGTGGGAAGGGGGAATGTCGGTGGAGAAGTTTTAAGCGTCCATGGCGATGATTTTCTGATTTTTCTCTTTGCCTTTCCAGGAATGCATAATCTTCGGATTTTCGAAAATATTGTCCAAAGTTTTTAAGAACGGCACGATGTCGCCGAAATCGAGTGCTCTGTGGTCGAACGCAATGCAAATCGGCAGCACCTGGCGCGCTTCAATGTGTTTCTCGCCGAATTCGTCGGTTATGACAACCGGCTTATCCTGAACGGCGCCCACGCCGAACGCGGTGACCTGCGGCGGCACGATTTCCAAAAGGGCGACCGCGCCTTTTTGCTGGCGGTAAATCGAACCGATATTGGAAATGGTTACGGTGCCTTGTTCAATGTCATGTTTGGTCAAACGCTCGGTAACGGGAATCGCCTCGTATTCGCGTTTCGCTTTGCCGGACAGGGTCTTGACTTTGTGCTTGCCGGTTTTTGAGCCGATTAAGCGGCAGACGGTCTGACCGATTTTGCCGTGCTTGAGCGCGGTTAAAGTGTTATCCAAAGATACCTCAAACATGGCTTCGTTGAGGTCGGTATTTTTCGCACGGCGCGCAACGTCGGCAATGTAGTCGGTCATTTCGTCGAGGTTTTTGTTTTCAAAATTATGCAGGTTCACTGTCATCATTTCGCCGTTCGGCAAAATCATCGGCATGGAAATGTTGATGTCTTCAAACGTGTCGATTTCGCCGCGGACAAGCTTGCGGTTGAAGTGGATGTGCGAGTTCATCAACGGGGCGGCTTTTAAGCCCTCGCTGATGACTTTGAGCATCAGCGTGTTGACCGTGATTTTGTCTTCGCCGCTTCTGTTCAAGTTCAGCTTTTTGTATTCTTTCATAAAATCGGTGACGTCGGGTTCATACATATAGGTAACGTGCGGAATAGTCTCCCAGCTTTCGGAAGTCATATTTGCAACGATTTTTCTCTGGATGCCGAAGTGAATGGTATTTGTTTTTTTCATAGTGGTAACGCTCCTTTTCTCAATTTAAAATATGCAGACGGAGTTGTCTTTTTGTCTTTTTTGTCCGGCGGCGTGTGTATCGTTTTGCCTCCCGGGAACACTTACAGAATACACATTTTCCTCCGGTTGCGCCATACATTCCGGTTTCCAAACTACCAATTTTTGCCGTAATTTCGGTTTGCAAAATTCGGTTGCCGTGCAATTTTTATAAAAAAATACCCGGCACAGGATTTTTCCTGTGCCGGATTGCAAAGCCTTTTATTCTCTGAAAAGCGAAATTACGCTGCGTTCTTTCTGCGTTTTACGGCAACGCCGGTGATAACCGCCGCGGCAACAACCACCGCGCAGGCCGACCCGATCGCCGCATATCTGCCGGCGGTCGAGGGGATTTTTTCATCGACGGGCGGAAGTTCGCTTAAAGTTACGGAAAGCGAGCCACCTGCAAACGAAAGGTCAAGGGCTTGGTCCGTGCTGTCGGTCGCTTCTGTATTTTTAAAGGAAAGGTCCGTCGTGCCTGCGGCGTTCTCTTTTACTTTAAACGTAACTGTGGCGAGTGTAGCCGCTGTGTTTTGCGAAGTGGACCAGACCATGTAAAGCCCGACTTCCCCCGCCGTGTTCGTGTTGGACGTGTACATATCGCCCGCGCTGAATTTAACTTCGGAAAACTCGAGCTTGTCGGCGTCATAAGTGAGCGTGGTGGCAAACGTCGCAAGGTCTGCACCCGCGGGCAAGTCCAGCGTGACGGTAACAACGCCGTCGTCGGAAAGCACCGCTTTCGGGGTAACCGAAACAGACGCTGCAAACGCAGGAATCATCAGCGCCGCCAAAAGAAGACAGGCGAGCAAAACAGAGAGGGCCTTTTTCATAGTCAAACATCCCTTTCAAAGCAATTCAATTCTTTTTCAGTTTATCATAACCGCCGGCGCCTGTCAAACAATTCTTATACAAGGAAAAGGAGAAATACGGCTTAAAAATGGACACGGAAAAAGCGGGTGTCCAATATGTTCGGTTTCGGTCGAAAGAGCGTTGACTTTAACGAAAAAAAGAATACAATAAAATTAGATTTCATTTTAAATTACAGGTGATTGCCATGAAAATAAAAACGGTATTGAAAGCAACCGGCGGTCTGGCGCTCGCGCTGACTGCGTTTTATCTTGTGATTTCTCACGATTACGACGACCCGGTCGAGCCGGTTTTGCCGGCGGACAAATCCGGCGACAAAAAAAGAAATCCTTATATTGTGCCTAACGGCGAAACAATGGTTTCCGCCCACCGTTCCGGTGCGGGGATTGCGCCGGAAAACACCTTGCGGGCATTTCGCAACTGTGTGGAAAGCGATTCGTTTTTTACCGATGTGTTTGAATTTGATTTGCATTTGACCGAAGACGGCGAGCTGATTTTGCTGCACGACGACACTTTCGACCGCACGAGCAACGCAAAAGAAGCCTTCGGCAAAGCGGGTGTGCTCCCGAAAGAGAAAACTTATGAAGAACTTTATAAGCTTAACATGGGCGAACATTTTGAAACCGCCGACGGCAAAACGCCGTATGCGGGCTTGCGCGGCGACCAAATTCCGGACGATTTGCATGTGATGCGCCTGCGGGATATTTTCACCTATCTTGCGCCCTTTAAAAATTACAGATTTATCATTGAACTCAAAGACGGCGGCGACCGCGGGCGCCGCGCAGCGGACAAGCTTTACGAAACCTTGTCGGAATTCGGCCTTTTAAAGCGCGCGGTTATCGGCACATTCCATGGGGAAATCAGCCGGTATATGTCTGAGAAATATCCCGATATGCTGCGCTCGGCGAGCGTGCGGGAGGTTTGCGGTTTTTATTTTTCGAGCCTGTTCGGGATTCACCACAAACCCGGGCACTACCGTTTTGCCGCGCTCCAAATTCCTTATGACGACCACGTCTTTAATCTCGGCACGGCGCGGCTTGTCAACTACGCGCACAAAAACAATATTGCCGTGCAGTACTGGACCATAAACAAGCCCGAAAAAGTGCGGCACTTGATTCGTATCGGCGCCGACGCGATTATGAGCGATCTTCCCGATATGGTATATTCTGTCTTGCGCGGCAAGGCTTAACAGAAATGCAACCGAATTGTTAAAATCCGGCACACATAATTGACACAATTCGACTTTCGTTGTATAATCAACTCCATGTTTTACGGCATTTTTGAACGCCAAAGGGTTTATAATGAACAGAGGTGTGTTATGAGAAAGGACAGAAAGCGGACAGAAGAGCAGGAAATTGAGCTCAACCGCAAACTCGACGAAAAAGTTGAGAAAAAATTGGCGAAAGAAAAGCGGAAAGCGGAAAAAAGAGCCAACAGCAAATTCCGCAACAGCAAGTTCGGCAAAAAATGGTTTGCTTTAAAAAAGTGGAAACGCATTGTTGTTTATGTTTTGATTGCTTTGATTTTGCTTGCGCTGATTGCGTTTGCCACGGTTTACGGCATTTATAACAGCTTCAGAACGGACATCAACGAGGACAACCTCGGGATTTCTTCCGAAATCCAAGACAAATACGGCGACTCCGACATTTTCAACGTCGCGCTGTTCGGTGTAGATACCCGCGACGAAGACTCTTTCTCCGGGCGTTCGGATACCATTATTATTGCAAGCGTTGATAAAAAGAATAATGTGGTCAAATTAACTTCGATTTTGCGCGACAGTTATGTTGCGATTGAAGGACATAAAAACCAAAAAATCACCCATGCTTATGCGTTCGGCGGCGCAGAACTGGCGATTAAAACAATTAACCAAAACTTCGGGATGAATATCACCGACTACGCCACAATCAACTTCTATAAATTGGCAGATGCGATTGACATTCTCGGCGGTATCGACATTGAAGTGACCGAAGCGGAACGTAAGCATTTAAATGATATCGGAGACGACGAAAACCCCGATTTCAATTATTTGGACGAAGCGGGTACGGTGCACCTGAACGGTGAGCAGGCGGTCGTTTACGCGCGGCTTCGTAAAATCGACTCCGACGTGGCTCGCTCCAACCGCCAGAGAAAGGTCATTGAAGCGTTAATTGTGCAGGCGAAAAAGGTAAGTCCCGCAAAATACGCGGAAATGGTGCGCACAATGATGTCTCTTTGCGAAACCTCACTTTCGTTCTCCGAAATTATGTCTTTTGCACCGATGATTACCAAAGATATCACGATTCAGACATTGACCATTCCGGGCGACGAGGAGAATGCAATCGGCGGCATGTATGACGGCGCGTGGGTGTGGCGTTACGACCTGTCTGAAGCTACCCAGCACATTCACGAGTTCATTTACGGTGAGCCGCTCGATACGGTCCCCGACAGCGTAATTTCGGCAAACGATTCCGGCAGTTCCGGCAGCAAGTCGGATTCGGATGACGATGACAATAACAATAACAATAAGAATTCCGATAAAGGCAATCAGGGTGGTTCTAATGCAACCACAAATCCTGCCGGCACAACAGCGCCCGCAACAACGGTAGCACCGCCGACAACGACTACAACAAAGCCGGCGGAAACAACCACAGATCCTGCAACGGGCGATAAGGAAGAGCCGAACACAAACAACGGAAACGACGAAGAACCTGCAACGGCGGATCAAGAAGAAAACACGGCAGAGGCCGCGAACGAAAACGCCGCCGCGTAAAATTAAACTGAATCTAGACCGCTTTCCTTTCGGAAGGCGGTCTTTTTTCGGAATGGGATAGATTTTCAAAACAATGTGTGATACAATACGAATATTATAGTTTGTGAGGTATTCTTGTGGGAAAGAGAATTGTTTCTGTTTTACTCATTTGCATATTGCTGAGCGTGTCCCTCTCCGGCTGTTTTGGAAAAACCAAGGCGGGGAAGACCTTTTCCATGCCCATAACCGATGAGCCGACCAGCCTTGACCCGCAGATTGCGGATTCCAACGCCGAACGGTTGGTGGTTTCCAACTGCTATGAAGGGCTTGTGACCGTCGGCGCCGACGGCACCATTCACAACGGCGTCGCCGAAAGCTATTCGGTTTCCGACAACGGGCTTATATACACATTCAAACTGCGTCAGGACGCACACTGGGCGCTGTATTCCGGGCACAAGGCGCTGTTGGGCGAAAATTATAAAGAGACCTTCGACAAAACGGTGTATGCGCAGGATTTCGTCTTTGCGCTGCAGCGCGCCGTGAACCCCCAAACCGGCTCGCCGGACGCCTATTTGTTCTCGGCAATTTCCGGTGCGCAGGCGATTTTTACAGGCGCCGCGCCCGTAAGTTCGCTCGGCGTGCAGGCGCTCGACAATTTCACCGTGCAAATTACGCTGGCTTACGCCGACGACAACTTGTTGTATGCGCTGACGTCTCCGGGCGCAATGCCGTGCGACGAAGAATTTTTTAATCTTACCAACGGCCGCTATGGCCTCGAAGCGGGCTATACGCTCGGCAACGGACCGTTCCATGTATCCAGCTGGCAGGAAAAAACGTTAATCAAAATGGTGCACAATGAAGATTATAACGGCGAAACCGATGTAAAGCCGTCAAGCCTTACGTTATATTATAATGACGATGCTTCCAAAATCCCGGAGAAAATGGCATCCGGCACCTATGACGCGGCGTTTTTGAGCAAGATGCAGTTTGACGCGTTGGAGGATACTTCGGATTTGGCGGTGCAGCCGTTGGAAAACACCACGCAATCTCTGATATTTAACCAGCGCAACACGTCGCTTGCGAATGAAAACTTGCGAAAGGCGCTTTGCTACGCGGCGGACCTGAGCGACTTTTCCGCTTTAGGGGAAAATATCGAGCGCGCGACCGGACTTGTGCCGCCCTATTGCAAAATCGGTGCCGATGCTTATCGGCAAGAGGGGCAGAGCGCAAAACTGCTGCCTTATAACGCAGAACTTGCCAAATCCTGTTTCGAAGAAGCGCTTTTAGAACTGGGTGCGTCGTCGGTGGAATTGGAAATTCTCTGCACCGAAGAGGACAGCGACTTTATTCGTAAAATCGTGCAAAACTGGCAAAAGGTGCTCGGCGTGAAGTTTGTCACCACGCTGAAAATTGTCAGCCAGACGGAACTTGAAGCCGAGGTTGCCGACGGCAACTTCACGGTTGCGCTGTATCCGCTGACCGCAACTTCCGTGATGACGGCGGATTTTTTGGAAACCGCTTTTTCGTCTGACAACCTGTTCGGCTTTACAGATGTGAACTACACGTCGATGCTATCCAAACTTCGCACAAGCGCGTCGGATTTCAGCAAACTTCGAACGGCTTGCAATGCGGCGGAAGATTATTTGCTGCAGCACGCTGTGATTTTGCCTTTGTTCTATCAGGAAAGCTATTTTGTCACTTCCGACGACACCGCGGGAATTTATTTTTACTCTTCGGAGGATTATGTGTACTTCATTGACGCAACCAAGAAATAAGCGGCGGATTTTGCTTTTCGTCAGTTGGGCGCTTGTGGTTTTGTGCATGGCAATTATCTTCTTTTTGTCGCAGGAACCCGCAACCGAATCGCAAAGCCGAAGCGACGGCGTGATTGCGGCGCTGCTTTCGCGCTTCGGAATAGAGTTTTCCTCCCATTTTGTCCGAAAAGCTGCGCATGCACTCGAATATTGCGGGCTGTCCCTTTTGTTGTACTGTGCTTATTTTGTCAGTTTCCGTGCGCCGCAACCGACACTTTCTTTTTTGACAGCGGCGCTTTACGCGGTGAGCGATGAAGCGCACCAATATTTCGTACCCGGGCGCGCCTGTCAGCTTCGGGACGTGTTTGTCGATTCTGTCGGCGCGGCGGCAGGCGTTCTGTTCTGCACGGCAATCTTTTTCCTTTTACATAGAATCTCGAAAAAAAGAGAGGTATAAAAATGGCAACAGTTAAACCTTTTCGGGCGTATCGTCCGGCGGCGGGGTATGCCGACAAAATCGCGGCGCTGCCCTATGACGTTATGAATTCCGACGAAGCGCGGAAAATGGCGTTCGGCAATCCGTATTCGTTTCTTCATGTCGATAAAGCGGAAATCGATTTGCCGAAAACCGTGGATATTTATGACGACAAGGTCTATTTACAGGCGAAGCGGAATTTAAGTGAGTTGATTTCCGCCCAGGCGCTCGAACAAGACCCTGAAAACTGCTTTTACATATATGCCCAAACCTGGCAAGGACGCACCCAAACGGGCCTTGTCGCCTGCGCGAGCGTGGACGAGTATTTGGATAACCGGATTAAAAAGCACGAATTGACCCGCGCTGAAAAAGAAGCGGATCGTATTCGCCACGTCGATACGCTGAACGCCAATACCGGTCCGATTTTCTTAACCTATCGCGGCAAACAGGCAATTTCTGACTTGCTCAAAGCTTGGCAAACGGCGCACGAGCCGGTTTATGATTTCACCGCGGACGACGTTCGGCAGACGGTTTGGGTGATAGATGACAAAGAAACCATTGCTTCGCTTCAAAAGCAGTTTGAAGCCGTAGATTCGTTGTATATCGCCGACGGGCATCACCGTGCGGCTTCGGCGGTACGCGTGGCGCAAATGCGGCGCGCGGCAAATCCCGACTATCAAGGCGACGAGGAATTTAACTTTTTCCTTTCCGTCCTTTTCCCGGCAGAGGAACTTCGCATTCTCGACTATAACCGTCTGGTGAAAGATTTAAACGGCTATACGACCGCTGCTTTCTTAGAAGCGCTTTCCGCCGATTTCACCGTCGAATGTGTCGGCGAAGCGGCTTATCATCCGCAAAAAAAGCACACCTTCGGGCTTTACCTTTCGGGAAAATGGTATGCGCTGACCGCGAAAGACGGTGTTGTGAACGAAAGCGACCCGGTCGCGCGGCTGGACGTGTCTGTTTTACAATCCCTTGTGATTGGTCCGTTGCTCGGCATTGAAGACCCTCGAACCGACAAGCGGATTGATTTTGTCGGCGGAATCCGCGGCCTTTCGGAACTTGAAAAACGTGTGAACAGCGGGGAAATGACCGCTGCGTTTGCCATGTACCCCACGACGCTCGATGATTTAATGGCGATAGCCGACGCGGGCGCCGTCATGCCGCCGAAATCCACTTGGTTTGAGCCAAAGCTTTTAAGCGGTTTGTTTATTCATTTTCTTTCGGATTAAACGTCGATTTTCAGAGTTTGTAAACTTTTTGTGTCTTTTCCGTTTTTTTCCTTGCATGCCTGTTTTTATTGTGCTACTATGTAGTCAAGAAAAGGGAATAAACAGTACCTTTTCAGAGAATGGATGCAGGAGGATTTGCGGAGGGTCATGCGTGTTCGAAAACAAAATTTGGGGAATAAAAACTTGGTGGGAAGCCGCGTCGAGCAGCTTCGTCACGCTGCCGGTATGCGGCAAAAGGAATTGCTGGCACAGTTACAGGTGCGCGGCATTTCGATTAACGCTTCGGGGCTTTCAAAATTAGAAGGGCAGCTGCGCAGTGTTTCGGATTATGAGCTGCGGGCGTTGGCGGAAGTTTTTGATGTGCCGATTGAAGATTTGTTCCCGAAAGGATAATTACATAAGATTTTAAAAAAGGCGCTGCTCTTGCGGCGCCTTTTTTCTGTCTTTTAAAACTGTACATGAAAAATACCGCAAAATTGGCTATTTATTTGTGCCACTTATTTTGCTACAATGAGGACAAACAAAGAAAGAGATGATAAAGCATGAAACGAATCGTAACCATTCAAGATATTTCTTGCCTCGGCAAATGCTCCCTTACCGTGGCGCTGCCGCTGATTTCCGCCATGGGTGTTGAAGCGGCGATTATTCCGACCGCAGTGCTTTCCACGCACACGATGTTCAAAAACTTTACCTGTAAAGATTTAGACGACCAAATCGTCCCGATTACCGACCACTGGAAACAGGAAGGTTTCCACTTCGACGGGATTTACACCGGCTACCTGGCTTCCGCCGCGCAGGTCAAAACCGTCATGTCCGTAATTGACAAACTGAAAACAGACGACACCATGATTATCGTCGACCCCGCTATGGCGGACAACGGCAAAATGTACCCGGCGTTTGACAGCGACTTCCCGAAAGAAATGGCAAAGCTTTGCGGCATGGCGGACGTTATTTTGCCGAATATCACAGAGGCAAGCTTCTTGACCGGCACACCTTATAAAGAGCAGTATGACGAAGCTTATATCCGCGAGCTGCTCCATAAGCTTGCCGCCCTCGGCAGCAAAACCGTCATTCTCAAGGGCGTGCAGTTAGACGGCAAATACGGCGTTTTGTGCTATGACGCCGCGAGCGACAGCTATTCGGCTTACTGGCACGAAAAACTGCCCGTCGGCTACCACGGCACGGGCGACATTTTCTCCTCGGTGTTCGTCGGCGCGAGAATGCGCGGCAAAACAATCGAAGAAAGCGTCCGCATTGCAGCGGACTACACGGTGGAGTGCATCCGCGTGACCAACGACCGCAAAGGCTCGAACTGGTACGGTGTGGATTTTGAAACCGTCATTCCGAAGCTTGTGGAAAAGCTTTAATTGAAACAAAAAATCGTTTGCATTGCCGTACCTTTTGGTGCGGCAATGTGATTATTCAGCACATTTTCACATTGCGCGCCGAATATTTACTATAATATTTGCGATAGTAAATAGGGGGCGCATTTTATGGTAGGTCAGCGGAACCTCGGCGAGCAGATGCGACTGCTTCGCAAAGCAAACGGGTTAACTCAGACGCAAGTTGCGGAAATTCTGAACATTCACCGAACGACCTATACGGCTTACGAAACCAATAAAAACACACCGGACATTTTGCTTTTGCAGGCTTTCGCCGCGATTTTCGGCGTCAGCGTGGATTTTGTGCTGCACATCGACATCAAAAAAATGGACGTTTTGTGTGACGATGTGGAAGAATATGATACCGGGCGAAGTGAAACGCTGTTTTCGACGCTTACCCCCGATGAGCAAAAGCTGGTGGGGGAATTCCGCTTGCTTTCCGAAAATGACCGCGCAAAGCTGTTAAAAAGCATCGAAGCGAAAAATCCGTTTTATAAGAATAAGAAAAAGCCGAAATAACAAGCTGCAAAGTAAAACGCCGGTGGCGGAATTTCCGTCACCGGCGTTTTGTGATTTTAAATGATTCGTTTTGGTTCGGTTCGTCCTTTTGCGCTTTTTCAACGGTGTAACGAACCTGCCCTAAAGATTTTTTGCCGTATTCAATCGCTTCTGTCGGGCAATAGCTGATGCACGCCATACAGTGGGTGCAGTTACCGCCCCAAACCGGTTTTCCGTCTTTCAGTTTGATGTTTTGAAGCGGACAAACTTCGGCGCATTTCCCGCAGGAAACACAAGCTTCTGTTACATAAAACTTTTTGTCCGAAACGCAGGTTTTATAAAACAAGGGGTTAATCGGCGTGCTGTAAACGCGGTCGAGAAGCGTAATTTTCGGCGCGTCGAACACTTTGCCGTTTTGAATGGTTTCCGCCGCTTTTAAAAACACGGGTTTTGCGTCCGCCAAAATTCGGCGCGCTTGCGGGAGTGTCGGGGACTCAAACATCGCAATGTAATTTTCCGGCATGGCAACTTTCTGCACGCCGCAAAACCGAAGTCCCTTTTGTGTGCACAGCTTTTTAAGATATGCGCCCGCGTTTCCGATGCTGTCGCCGCAGGTCATCACGAAATACGCGTCTTTCGCGCCTGAAAAGGTTGTGCGTTTGATGAAGGCTTCCACCACGCGCGGAATCCGCCACGCGTAGGTGGGCGTCACGAACACAAACGGGGTTTCGGAAGTGTATTCGGCTTTCCCGCCGTATTTGAAAATATCGTTTAACGAGACCGGCGTTTCCCCGAGCACATTGGCAATCGTCTCGGCGGCAAACTTGCTGTTGCCCGTGCCGCTGAACCAAAAAATCATACGGCGGCTCCTTCGTTATTTTCCAAAAGCTGTCTGCCCATGAGCACGCCCATGACGCTCGACATCATAAGGCCGTGCGTCCAGCCGCTGGAATCGCCGAGGCAGTGCAGGCCTTTGATATTGGTATTAAATTTCTCGTCCATTTTTACGCGGTTGGAATAGAACTTGATTTCCGGACCGTAAAGGAGCGTCTCTTCGCTCGCGAAACCCGGAACGACTTTATCGACCGCTTCAATGAATTTGATAATGTTCATAAGCGTTCTGTACGGCATGGCGGAGGTTAAGTCGCCGGCCACCGCGTCAGGCAGGGTGGGGCGCACGTTGCTGCGCGCAAGCTCCTGCGGCCAGGTGCGTTTGCCCGCCAGAATATCGCCGTAGCGCTGGACCAAAATATGCCCGTCCGCCAACATGTTGACCAGTTCCCCGACCTTTTTGGCGTAGGGAATCGGCTCGTCAAACGGCGCGCGGAAATTGTGGCTGCACAAAATGGCGAGGTTGGTGTTGTCGCTCTTGGTATTTTTATAGCTGTGGCCGTTGACAACCGCCAGGCTGTTGTTGTCGTAATTTTCTTGGCTGACGAAGCCGCCGGGGTTCTGACAGAACGTGCGCACCTTGTTGGCGAACGGCTCCGGATACCCGATGAGTTTGGACTCATACAAAACCTTGTTCACTTCGTCCATAACCTCGTTGCGCACTTCCACGCGCACGCCGATGTCCACCGTGCCGGGCAGGTGGTCAATGCCGTGCTCTTTGCACATTTCCTCGAGCCAGTCCGCGCCTTTGCGGCCGGTCGCAATCACCACCGCGTCCGCATATTCCTCGCGCGTCTCGTTACTGCCGCAGGGTTTTACAACCGCGCCTTTGGCAACGCCGTCTTCAATAAGCAAATCTACACATTCGGTCTGAAAATAAATGGTCACGCCGTTTTCGAGTAAGTATTTTTCGATTTTGTCATACAGCTTTTGCGCCATTTCCGTGCCGAGGTGTCGAATCGGGCAGTCCACAAGCTTTAACCCCGCCTGAATGGCGCGAAGACGAATCCGCTTGACCTCTTCCGGGTGGTCGAGCCCTTCAACGTGTTTGTCCGCGCCGAAGTCGAGATAAATCCCGTCGGTATATTCAATCATCTTCTGCGCGAAATCAAAGCCGATAAGCTCCGGCAGATTGCCGCCGACTTCATAGCTTAACGAAAGCTTACCGTCTGAGAAAGCACCCGCGCCGGAAAAGCCGGTCGTGATGTTGCAGTCCGGCTTGCAGTTGACACAGTGGCCGACTTTCGCTTTCGGGCAGTTGCGCTTTTCCACCGGCAGACCTTTTTCCACAATGGTAATGGATTTTTTGGTGCCGTTTTTCAGCATTTCCAAAGCGGTGAAAATGCCCGAAGGACCCGCGCCGATGATTAAAATATCCTGTTTCATGTGTTTCATCCTTTGCATAAAAAAACCGCAAACGGAAAAATCCGTTTTACGGCAGTCGGTTTTTTCTGTTGAAAAATTTAAACTGCATATTATATTAGCATATCCGAAAGGCTTTGTCAATCGGCGCGGCCCGTTTGAAAAAAGCGCCCAATGAAAAATTCAGGTAAAATCTTCCGTTTTTTTATTGCCATTGTGCCGAGATTGTTATATGATTAAAACATCTATTTGTGGGAGGCGTTTGAATGAAGCAAGTCAAAAGGCTGATTGCCGTTGTAGCCGCGATTTTATCTTTCTTCACAACGGTGCTGTGTATGCGTGACGTGTTCGCCGCGCGTGACGATTTGCAGCAGGCAAGCGGAAAAACCGGAAAGGAAAATCTTTGTGGGAAAAATTAAAAGCTTTTTAGACAGTAAAATCGTAAAGTCGGATGTCGGCGAGGAGACGTATCTTACCTGGCGCGAAAATATTTCGTACGCGCTCGGCCGCGGCGCACAGGGCATGTGCACCTCGATGACCAGTTCCAAGTACATCAACTACTTTTTGACCAACGTCCTGTTCGTCAACTTCGGCAAAAAGAATTTAGACCCGATGACCGTTGCGTCGAACATCCGCTTTTTCTGCGGCATTTTTGACGCCATAAACGACCCGATGATGGGCGTTGTTGTGGACCGTACCCGCACCAAAGACGGGCAGATGCGCCCCTACATCAAATGGGCGCCGATTTTCCTTTCCGTCATTATGGTGCTGTTTTTCGTCGGCAGCGGCAACGCGCCGATTTGGATGAACATTTTATGGACCACCGTCCTTTTCGTAGGTCTCGACGTAACCTATACCGCGTTTGACATTCCGATGGGCGCGCTGGCGTTTTCCATTACCCCGAGCGGGATTGAACGCACCAAGCTGTTCGGCATCGGCTCCATTGTCCGCTCCATTGTCGGCGCGCTGCCCATGCTGTTCGTTGCGGGCGCAAGTTGGCTTCCGTATTTTAAAGATCACACCCCGCAGGCCTATTTGACCTCGGCGATGGTTTCGGCAATCGGTATTATTTTCCTGACGCGCTTAACCTACCGCAATACCAAAGAGCGCGCCCGCCACAGTGAGGACACGCCCTCGGTTAAGGAATGCTTCCGGCTTCTGTTAAAAAACCGCCCGCTGTTTATGTTGTTCCTTGCCAACATGTTTTTCCTGTTGGTTAAAGTTACTGAACAGGTCTCCTTCTATTTTGTTGCGGACTTAATGTTCACCACCAAATACAATATCTTTATTGATATTGTGAAATTCCCCGGCTTTTTGGTCGCCGGTCTGGTCGTTCCGAAAATTGTGGAACGCCTCGGCCGCAAAGCGGATTCCAAGCGGTTCTATCAGGCGTGCTGTGTAATTGCCATTGTGCTGCATCTTTTGTTCGCCGTGACCTGCTACAACGGGCTGATGAACAAAGAACCCGGCACGGCAGTCTCGCTGCCGACCGGTATCCTGATTGTGCTCTTTACCGGGCTTACCGCCATTCCGCTGGAGTGCAAAAACCTGATTCAGAAAGAAATGGAAGCCGAAACCGTGGACTATGTCGAGTGGAAAACCGGCAAGCGCGCAGAAGGGATTATGCTTTCCATTATGTCGTTCACCGGCAAAATTGAAAACACCTTCTCTTCCTCTATCGGCTTGTTTGTGCTGGGCCTTACGCACTATCAGACTCACGAAAACGGCTCTCTGGTGCAGAACGACGCGACCAACTGGGCGCTGTTCCTGCTGACGACCGTTGTGCCGGCTGTCGGCTACCTCTTAATGCTCCTGCCCATGGCGTTTTATAACATTTCCGGCGACGGTCATCGCCGTATGATGCAAGACATCAAAGAACGCCGCGCACAAGCGCAGGCGCAAGCGGAAAGCACGGCGGCGGCTGAGGGCTGATAAGAAATGAAACTGACTGTCCTTGCCGACCTGCATTATTATGACCCGTCGCTTGGCACGACGGGCGAGGCTTATGCGCTTCGAAGCGGCTCCGACCAAAAGTGCCTTGCGGAAACCGGGGCGATTCTGGACGCGGCGTTTGCCGAAATTGCGGCAAGCGACACCGATGCTGTGCTCATCGCCGGGGATTTGACCAACGACGGCGAGCGCGTCTGTCACGAGGGCGTTTTAAAAAAATTGTACCGGCTTAAAGCGCAAAAGCCGGTTTATGTAACTACGGCCACGCATGATTGGTGCTGTGACAAAAATCCCCGCCGCTTTGTGGGGGACCGTGTTTTTGGCGATGTCGAAACGGTCTCTCCCGCAAAACTGCGTGAATTGTATTATGACTTTGGCGAACGGCAGGCAAGCGCGGTATATACCACGCACCTCGGCACTGTGTCTTACCTTGTGGAACTGCCCGAAAACGTATCGCTTTTGGTGCTCAACGACGACCAGAACGGTAAGGGGAAAGCGGGCTACAAGCCGGCGCATCTTTGCTGGATATTGCAAACCGTCCGCGAGCAGACTGCGCTTGGAAAAACGGTCGTCGCCATGCAGCACCATTTGCTCTATCCGCACATTTCACCGCTGCTCACCGGCGGGGCTTGCTGTGGCGACCGGGAAGAACTCCTCGAAGCGCTCAGCGAAGCGGGGCTTCGGTTTATGTTCGTGGGACATTCCCATATCCAACACACCGCTCGGTATGTTTCCGAAAGCGGCAGGGAGTTGTTTGAAATCAACGTCGGCTCTTTGTGCGGCTATCCGGCACCGATGGTGCAGGTGGAAATTACAAAAGATACCGTGCGGATACATACGGCGTTTTTAAAAACCTTTACCTATGCGGGCAAGACCTATGACGCGCAAACCTATTTGCAAACGCACGCGGTGCATATGCTCGGCGGCTTGCTCGATGCGCTCGCAACCGATAAAACGGCGGCGGCGAAAAAGCTGGCGGCGCTTGAGGTGAAGCAAAGTGAACAGATTGTGCGCAAATATTGGTGGTTCTTGCATTTTGCGGCTGTAAAGCTGAACGGCTTAACCGTCGAAAAAGCGGGCGCCATGCTTAACCGCCTGCCCGGCGGGGTAAAATTTAAAAAGGAAGACCTGCGCGTTTTGCAAAATGTGCCGGTGCTTGACCTTGTGTATACGGTGTTTTGCAGTATATTGTCCGGGCGCACCGTTGCCTCCGAAAAGTCGGAAAGTTACGCGCGCGTCATCTATACAGCAGGGCAGCTGCCGCAAAGCGTTTTGTGCGCGCTGCCGGCAAGCAAAGAAAGCGTGCAGCGTTTTTGCGAAGCGCTCGCGTCTGCATTTCAGGAAATCGTGTACGGCTCTGCACCGGACAATTTACAGTTTGAAATCGGGAGACGGCAACTATGAAAACGGCTATCGTTTATGCGACCAAATACGGCTCGACCAAAAAAGCGGCGGAAATAATCGCCGAAAAGCTTTCAAATTGCACGCTGATTGACATTCACGCACTGCCGGAAAGTTTTGATGAATACGATTGCGTGATTCTCGGAAGCTATGTGCATATGGGTGTTTTACAGCGGGATATCCGCGCGTTCGCGCTCGGGCAAATCCGGCTTTTGCTTCAAAAAAAGCTGGCGATTTTCGTCTGCTGCGCATTTCCCGAAAATGCTGAGACCTATTTCAACAACAACATTCCGCCCCAACTTTTAAAACATGCTTCGGCGTGCGAAGCTTTGGGCGGGGAAATTGACCGCAGCCGGTTAAAGGGCATGGACCGCATGGTCGCCCGCATGGTGCTTAAAGCCGACCACGCCAAAGGGATTTTGCGCACGTTTTCTTTGCATGACGACAAAATCGAGGCGTTTGTTGACAAATTGACAGACGGTGAAGCAACTGTTTAGCGCCCGCAACCGAAGTTTACAAAAAACAATTGCCTGTAAAGCAAAATAGGTGGCGCAACCGGGAAAAAGGGCTTATTGTGAAAGAGAAGCGCAGACGTTTCGGGAAATGTCTGCATACGGAACGAAAAGGAGAAAAACAATGGGCTATCTAGACAAAATCAAATTGGCAAACTACACCCGGTCGGAGGATTGGCTGAATTCCATTTCCCACATGGTCGGCGGCGGGCTTTCGGTTATTGCGCTGATACTGTGCCTTGTGCGCGCGATTGTCGTGCGCCGGTGGGATTACGCGCTTTTGGGGCTTGTTTACGGGCTTACAATGATTGCGATGTATTCCTGTTCTTCGGTTTATCACGCGCTGCGCCCGAACCGCGGCAAAAAAGCGATGCGTATGGTCGACCACGCGATGATTTACCCGATGATTGCGGGTACAATTTCCCCGGTCGCCGTACTCGTCATTGTGCCGGTGCACCCGGCGCTCGGTTGGGCGGTGTTCGGCGTCGCTTGGGCGGTGGTGGCTGCCGCCGTTCCGATTACGCTGACCTTGTTTAATAAGACCAAAGTCACGCAAATGATTTTATACCTTGCGCTCGGCTGGATGATTATCGTTGCGCTGCGCGTGCTTTTGCAAACCTTTGACCGAACCGGCACGCTGCTTTTGGTCGCCGGCGGCGTGGCGTATACGCTCGGCGCAATCATTTACGGCATCGGTTCGAAGCACCGCTATTTCCACAGCGTGTTTCATTTCTTTGTGCTGGCGGGGTCGATACTCCATTTCTTCGCGCTGTATCTTTTCGTGTTTGTCAAATAAAATAAAACCTAAAAGTCCCTTGTTTCCGTCGGAAAACAGGGGACTTTGCTTTTTTCGGCAAAATGTGTTATACTGTCCCCGTTGTCGAAAACCGGATGAACAGGAGTTATTCTATGCGAAAGAAAATCTCGTTGCGAAAAGGAGCTTGGCGTGTTGCGGCGCTTTTGCTGGCACTTATCATTGTGCTTTCCGGCTGCGGCGCGGGAAGCGGCGTGCAAACGTCTAAAATCGGGACGCTTGCCACGGTTCCGTCTACATTTACCGACCGGCAATATCATATTTCGGACACGAACAATTTAATTTATGTAGCAAAATCCGGCTTAATCGAGCTGTATTTTGACAAAGTGACCTATGCTGTCTGCATTCGGGAAACCAACGCCGGCAAGCTTTGGACTGCTTTGCCCACGGCTTCCGAGGGCGACGAAACCGCCCAGACCGCTTTGCTTACCGTGACCGTTTCCGGCGGCGGCAAACAATATGTGCTTAATTCTCAAGACAATTCCGTAGCGTTCGGTGCGGCTTCGTTTAAACCGCTGACCAACGGGATTCAGGTCACTTACGACATGGCGCTCGACAGCGAAACCGCCAACAGCGCGCTGGATTTGGTCGCTGCCGGGAATTTATATGTTTCGGCCACCATTACCTATACGCTCGAAGACGGCGCCATGCACGCGACGGTGGATTGCAGCCAACTGCTCGCGAGCGCAGGCTTCACGGTGGAGTCTGTGACCATGTTAGATTTCTTCGGCGCTTCCGTTTCCGGTGCGGCGGGTGATTATATGTTTGTTCCCGACGGCAGCGGCGCTGTGGAAATGACGGCGGGGGATTACGAGGGCGACTATCCTTCGAAAACCTTTGTGACTTACGGCGAAGACCCGGCGCTCGGCGAAAAAGCTGCCGGCGATACGGTTTCTTCCGTGCCGTCGGTCATTCCGGCTTACGGTGTGAAATCCGGCACGAGCGCTTTTGTGGCGCTTGTGGAAACCGGCGCTGAAATTTCTTCGATTACCGAAACCCGCCGGCAGGGCAACGGCACTTATAACCGCGTCGGCCCGACGTTCCGCGTGACAGACACCGCTTACAGCGGCGACGAGGGGAAAGTAAAACAATATGTCGGCACGCCCTATACCGGCAAACTCGGCATTTGCTACCGTTTCCTTTCTGATAAAAATGCAAGCTATTCCGGCATGGCGGCCGCCTGCCGCGAACTTCTGATACGAAGCGGACTTTTGTCTACGAAAATGGTATCGAATTCGGACTATCTGCCGTTCCTCCTGACAATAGAAGCATCTGCCGCGAAAAAGAACGCCAACAACACAGAAGTGCTGACCGATTACGAAGAAGCACTCGAACTTTTGCGGCAAATGAAAGCAAAAAGCGTGAACAATATTTTTGTACGCTATAACGGCGTGTTGGACGGTGCCAACGCGCAGGGACTTTTGAAAAGCAGCGACCCGCAAGGCAAGCTCGGCAGCGAAAAAGAATTCCAAAGCCTGGCACAATATGCCTCCACCCAACAGTTTACGCTGTTTTTGAATCTGGACCTTTTCACGTTCCACAAAAAGAGCGCGTCGATTTCCGGTAACGCAGCGGACAACATCTATGGCAAGTCCGCAAGCTTTACAGAAGAAAATGTATTCGCGGGCTATTTGGGCGAAGAAACCCAAACGAGATGGTTCTTGAAACTGTCCGATTTGGAAGAAAATATTTATGAATTTTTGGAAGATACCCGGGATTACACCGTCGGCGGATATTGTATTGACGACGCGGGCCGATTCTTGTATTCCGATTATTCCGACCAGCCTTACAGCCGAATAAGCGCTGAAAGCCTGCTTGTGCAGCAGGTGCCCGCGCTCGCGTCCGGGCACAAGCTGATGGTCGACACCGGCAACATCTATATGCTCAGCAACGCCGACGTGGTCGCTGATTTGCCGAGCGAAACCGGATACCCCGAAACCGAAACCTATTCGGCGGTCCCGTTTATGCAAATGATTTTGCACGGCATTGTGGAATACGCCCAAACGCCGATTAACCTTTCGGAAAACAGCGAAAAGGCTTTCTTGAAATCGGTGGAATACGGCGCGCTGCCGAGCTACGACTGGTCTTATCGCAAGACAGGTGTGGAAAGTGTAGACACCCTTTACAATTACGAGAGTCAAATTACCAAGGCGGCGGAAAATTACGCCAAAGCCGACGCGGCGCTCAAAGATTTGCGCAGCGCGCGCATGACGTCACACTATGAGGTGCAGGACGGTGTATATTGCACGGAATACAACAACAGCGTGCTGTTGTATTTCAACTATAATGACACCGCCGTCACGGTGAACTCCATTACCATTGAACCGATGAGCTTTTTGCGGGTGAACTGATTTCAGAAATCTATTGCAAAATACGGGCTGTTCTTTGCCGAATTGTGACGCAAAGAACAGCCCGCTTTTCTAATTTGGTGTGAAATAAAAGTTATGCTTTTTAAGCATAGATAAGCTATATAATTTAAGTATTTGATATATCAGAACCCTTCGCTTATAATGTAAGTGCAGTCAGAAACGAAAAAATGTTCTGACCGTACTTGCTTTTTATAAAAGAACGGAGGGCAACCATGCAAAAAATGACAGCCGTTTTACTGGCATTTGTTTTGGCGTTCTCCCTTGCCTCTTGCACCGGCGGTGAACCGACCGACCGGGCGTCAGTCGGGGCAAACGCGTCAACAAGCGCGGAAAGTGTCTCTGCAGCAACGGAAAGCAAAGAAACTGAAAATGACGCGGGAGAGCAAAAGGTTTTGGTGGCTTATTTTTCCGCCACCGGCACAACAAAAGGCGTTGCCCAGCAAATCGCCGACGGGCTATCCTGTGACCTTTATGAAATTACGCCGCAAGCCCCCTACACTGACGCGGATTTGAATTACAGCGACACAAGCAGCCGAACCACCTCGGAAATGAACGATGAAAATGCACGCCCTGCCATTTCCGGCGCGGTTTCTAATATGGCGCAATACGACGTGGTGTTCCTCGGTTATCCGATTTGGTGGGGCGAAGCGCCCAGAATCATCAGCACATTTTTAGAAAGCTATGATTTTACCGGCAAAACGATTGTGCCGTTCTGCACGTCGGGCAGCAGCGGGATTTCATCTAGCGTATCCTCTTTAAAGCCTTTGACAAGCGGTGCAACCTGGCTTGAAGGTCAGCGCTTCGGCGGCGGTGTTTCGGACGAGACGGTTATGGAATGGGTCCGCAGCCTCAACTTGGCACCGGACACGCAATAAACAGAGAAAAATTTTGAAAAAGGAGCATATGATTATGAAAAAAGCATTGGTAGCCTATTTCAGCGCAAGCGGCGTAACGGCGAAAGCTGCCGAAACGCTCGCGCAGGCGGTAAACGCCGATTTATATGAAATTCAGCCGGAAAAGCCTTATACCCGCGCGGATTTGGACTGGACGAACCGGCAAAGCCGCAGTTCCGTGGAAATGCGCGACCCCGATTCGCGTCCGGCCTTTTTCAAACGCCCGCTGGATTTAGAAGCGTATGACGTGGTTTTTGTCGGTTTTCCGATTTGGTGGTATGTCGCGCCGACGATTATCAACACCTTTTTGGAAAGCTATGATTTTTCCGGCAAAACGATTGTGCCGTTTGCCACCTCCGGCGGGAGCGGTATGGGTAAAACCAACGAGAAACTGGCGCCGAGCTGCCCGGGTGCAAAGCTGCTTTCCGGCAAGGTATTCCGCGGCGCTGTGTCCAAAGCAGATTTGCAGGCGTGGGCGGATTCTTTACAAGTTTAAACGGCATTTGCCGCCGGCTGCCTTTAGAGCAAAGGAAACAGAAGAAACTGCAAAATAGCACAACAAATGAAAAGACAAGAAAAAAGAGAGAAGTCAAAACTTCTCTCTTTTCTATGTTTTAAATTAGAGGCTGCTTATTTGGTTTCTTTGGCTTCTTCTTTGTCTTCTTTTTTCTTGTGGAACAGAAGTTTATCCACCGGGAAGTAAAGGAAGAACTGAATTGCGCCGCAAACCGCACCGGAAATGGAAATCGCCGCGTTTTCGCCGACATAACCGGTGAAGAAGTTAATCAGCGTCGGAGAAAGCCAAGCCGAGAAGCAAATGAGCGCGATGGTGAACACGATGTAAATGGGCAGCGTCACCGCAATGTTTGCGCTGGAATTGAAAGTCTTTTCACGGTTGATAAAGAACGAAACAATCTGCGCAATGATGTTGCTAACGTTGGCGGCAATGAAAATGCCAAGCCCGGTTTCGGCGGTGGATTTAAAAAGTCCCCAGTCGAAAGACTGATGCAGAAATGCGTCGGTCATCGGAAGCTTGATGAGCAACGGCAGGAATGTCTGAATGACGAATGCGCCGAGGCTTACCACAATGAATTTCACGAATTGCCACAGGGTTTCAATCCCCTTGCCTTTGCCTGCGGCGGCTTTGTCGATGTCGTTAAGTTTTGCCATACATAATCCCCTTATCTTAAGAAATTATGCTTATTTTATCACGCGCAATTTTGGAAAGCAAGAGATATAGTGAATAAAATTCCTTTTGGAATTTATGAACATTCCACAAAAGAATGTGCAGAGATTTGTGAAACATTTAACAAGCTGTAAAAGCGGTGTTTGGGATTGAAAAAATCAGATTATTTAGTATAATAAGATTTATCGAAACTTTCCGGCGGAGGCAGTTATGGAAAATGCATTTCAAAGAACGGCGAGCCTGTTCGGCGAAGACACGATGCGTCGCTTTTTTGCAGCGCGTGTCGCCGTGTTCGGTGTCGGCGGCGTCGGTGGTTACGTTTGTGAAGCGCTCGCGCGAAGCGGCATTGGAGCGCTCGACTTAATCGACAACGACGAAGTCCACGAAAGCAATTTAAACCGCCAAATTGTTGCGCTGCACTCGACGCTCGGGCAAGATAAAGTCGACGTGATGCGTGCGCGGATTTTAGACATTAACCCGCAAGCGCAGGTCACGGTGCACAAAACTTTTTTCCTGCCGGAAAACGCCGACGACTTTGATTTTTCCGCCTATGATTATGTCGTCGACTGCGTGGATACGGTCGCCGCAAAAGTGGAACTTGCCGTGCGCTGTTCTGACGCCGGAACGCCGCTGATTTCCGCGATGGGGGCGGGGAATAAACTTTACCCCGAACGCTTCGAAGTGGCGGATATTTTTGACACCAGCGTTTGCCCGTTGGCAAGAGCGATGCGCGCGCAGCTTCGCAAGCGTGGCGTAAAAAAACTTAAAGTGGTGTATTCCAAAGAAGAACCGATTACGCCGCAGGGCGGTGAGAGCCGCGTCCCGGGCAGCACGGCGTTCACCCCGTCGGCCGCCGGTTTGATTTTAGCCGGGGCGGTGCTTCGCGACCTTGCCGGCATAAACAGATAATACAACCAAAAAAAAGAGGGATAGTTATGCAATATCGTGAATTCGGAAAAACCGGTGAAAAGGTGTCCGCTTTGGGCTTCGGCTGTATGCGCCTGCCCACGCTCGGCAACCTGACCCGCAGCATTGACGAGCCGCAGGCGGTCCGCATGATTCGCAACGGCATCGACAACGGCATTAACTATATTGATACGGCGTTTTTCTACCACGAGGGCCGAAGCGAAGGCTTGGTCGGCAAAGCGCTCGAAAACGGCTACCGCAACAAGGTTTTGCTTGCAACCAAATCGCCGTTTACGGGCTTTAAACTCGGCGTGGAGTTTGACCGCATTTTGGATACCCAGCTCAAACGGCTGAAAACCGACCATATCGACATGTATTTGCTGCACGCCGCGAACCTCAAAGCGTGGAAAAATTCGGCGCTGAAATTCGATTTACTTTCCAAAATGGAGCGTGCCCGCGAACAGGGCAAAATCCGTTATATCGGCTTTTCGTTCCACGACAATTTGGACGCATTTATGACGATTTTAAACGGCTATGACCACTGGGATTTCTGCCAGATTCAATATAATTATGTCGACATCGACCACCAGGCGGGCACCAAGGGCTTAGAAGCCGCGGCCGCCAAAGGGCTCGGCGTAATCGTTATGGAACCTCTGCTCGGCGGCAAGCTGGCTGCGCCCACCGACAATGTCCGCGCAGCGCTCCCCGCGGGCATTTCTCCGGTGCAGGCGGCGCTTGACTTCGTTTGGGATCGCCCGGAAGTAAGTCTTTTGCTCAGCGGCATGGGCAGCGCGCAGCAGGTCGAGGACAATATCCGCTACGCGAGCGAAAGCCGTCCCGGCAAGCTTACAGAAGAACAGAAAGCCTGCTACATAAAGGCGAAAACCGTGTTTGAGCATTCCGCGCGGGTTAACTGCACCCATTGCGAATATTGCATGCCCTGTCCCGCCGGCGTGGAAATCCCTGAAATTTTCGCGCAGTACAACAAAAGCGTGACAGACGCCGACGCGGCGAAAAAGCAATATAAGAAAATCAAAGGCACGGTGCAGAAATGCGTTTCCTGCGGGCAGTGTGAAAATAAGTGCCCCCAACAGCTGCCCATTCGCGAACTTCTGCATGAAGCCGACACCTTTTTTAAGGAGAAAAAAGCATGACAGACGCCGTTCGACTGAAGACACGCTCGGCGGCACGTCAGGTTTCTCTTTCGGCGGTGATTTGCGCGCTTTCCGTCATCACCCCGCAAATTTTCCACTTGGTCGGCGGCCAGGTGGCGGGCAACGCCTTTCTGCCGATGCATATTCCCGTTTTACTGGGCGGCTTTTTGCTCCCGCCCGGTGCTGCAATGGTTTGCGGTGCGCTCTCGCCCGTGCTCAGCTTCTTTTTGACCGGTATGCCCGCTATGCCGCGGCTTATCTTTATGGTCTTGGAGCTTGGCGCTTACGGCTTTTTTGCTTCGCTGTTTGCGCGCAAACTTCACTTACCGACCTTTTTAAGCCTTGTGCTTTCCATGCTCTGCGGCAGAGCGGTCTATTTTGTCAGCGTTGTAGCGGTGCTTCATGTTTTGCATTTGCAGATTCCCGGCATGACCTCCGCCACGGCGGCGGTTTGGGCGGCGGTAAGCACCGGCGTTCCCGGCATTCTTTTACAGTTGGTTTTGATTCCGGTCTTGGTGGCCGCATTAAAAAAGGCAGGTTTGATTCCCCGTGACAAAAGAACTCGAAAATTGTAAACAAAAGCGCATAGAAGGCGGGCACACCTGCGTGGCGCAAAACGACACGGAATTGCGCACAGACGACCGGCGCGGGATTTTGCCGCTGATGCAGTGGCTTTCCGACGGCGAATTTTTGCGCGGTGCGGTCGTGGCGGATAAAGTTATCGGCAAAGCGGCGGCGTTTTTGCTCGTCTTGGGTGGCGTGCGTGAAGTGTTTGCCGGCGTCATCAGCATTCCGGCGGCGGAGGTTCTCGAAAACGCAGGGATACCGTATACTTTCGAGAAAAAAGTGCAAAATATTGAGAACCGGCGCCACGACGGCATTTGCCCGATGGAGAGCGCCGTCTTAAAAACTGAGGACCCGCGAGAGTCATTTTCGATTTTAGAAAAAAAGTGTGCCGAGTTTCAAGAAAAAAAGTATTGACAAGCCCCGCGCTTTATATTATAATAGCAAAGCCGCAGAAAAAGCGGCTGACATGGCGGCATAGCTTAGTTGGCTAGAGCGTCCGGTTCATACCCGGAAGGTCACAGGTTCAAGTCCCGTTGCCGCTACCAAAAGCGGCGCGCAGTCGCCGCAATAAGGCCCGGTGGTCAAGCGGTTAAGACACCGCCCTTTCACGGCGGTAACACGAGTTCGATTCTCGTCCGGGTCACCACAAGAGAAAATCTCATTGCGTTTGCAATGAGATTTTTTCAATGTCAAAAACAGTTTGGCAACTTTACAAGAAGGACGGATTATTTTGCAACCCCAGGCTTCTTACATAAACAGCTTTCGACGCGGCTTAAAAGACGGCGTCCCGATTGCGCTCGGCTATTTGTCTGTGTCGTTCACGTTCGGCATGATGGCGGTTTCGGGCGGGCTTCCCGTTTCCGTTGCCGTGGCGATTTCGATGACCAACCTAACCTCCGCCGGTCAGTTTGCGGGGCTTTCCCTTTTGTTTGCGGGCGGCGGCTATTTTGAAATGGCGCTGACCCAGTTTGTGATTAATCTGCGTTATTCGCTGATGTCCGTTTCGCTTTCTCAGAAGTTCCACAAAAGCGTGACGCTTTTAGAGCGCCTTTTGATTGCGTTCGGCAATACCGATGAGATATTTGCCGTCGCAAGCGGGCAAAAAGGCGAGGTCGGCGCAAAATATATGTTCGGGCTTATCTCCCTGCCTTATGTCGGTTGGGCGCTCGGCACGTTTATCGGCGCCGCCGCAAGCGCACTTTTGCCCGAAAGCGTTCGTTCGGCTTTGGGCATTGCCATTTACGGGATGTTCCTTGCAATTTTCGTGCCGCCGATGAAAAAGTCTAAAGCGGTTTTGACCGTGGTGCTTTTGTCTGCCGGTTTAAGCTGCGCGTTTACCTATCTTCCGGGGCTCAACCGCGTTTCCTCCGGCTTTGTGATTATCATTTGCGCGGTGGTTGCCGCGGCGGTCGGCGCGTGGATGCGCCCGATAAAAGAGCAGAAAGCGGGGGACGCGTCATGACGAAATACCTGCTTTTCCAGCTTGCAGTCATGGCGGGCGTTACGTATCTTGTGCGTATGGTGCCGCTGGTTATTTTTCGCAAGAAAATTGAAAACACGTTTATTCGTTCTTTTCTTTATTATATTCCCTACGCGGTGTTGGCCGCGATGACGTTTCCCGCGGTGTTTTCTTCCACGGGCGGCGGGATTTGGTCGGCGCTTGTCGGGCTTTTGGATGCGCTGCTTTTGGCGTTCTTTGAAAAAGGATTGGTCACGGTTGCGCTGTGCGCCTGCGCTGCCGTGTTTTTAGCTGAGTGGATTCCGACGTTGTTTTAATGCATATAAAACCCCCTGTCCGCGGACAAGGGGTTTGTTTTATTTCAGATTATTTAAAATTGCGGAAATGCCGAATGGTCTTCGGGTGTTTTCGACGCTTTTTTTCGCGGTTGTGTCGTATAATCAGCCCGATATAGATTGCCAAAACCAAAACGACCAGCGCAAATACAATACAGAAGATTTTGGATTGAAATACGCTTTTGATTGCGTAACCGATATAGAGAATCACACTCATGTGCACGTCTTCGGCGGCGGCCAAATTCACAGTTGCAATCTCGTTGCCGGCGTAAAGGATTCTGGCTTTACCGAGCACGTCACCTTTTTTAATCGGTGCGTTCACGGGGTTCGGCGTTTCCGAGTCAATCACTTCCAGCATGACGCTGGTTTCGTCGTTTCCGACCGGCACAAGCGCGGTAACTTCGGTTTCCGGCACAAGGCGGATGTGGTCGACGTTCCACGAAAGGTTGACATCGAGCACCGTTGCGATTTGCGTCGGGTCGGCAACTTTCGTTAAGCGGATATTTTCAAAGACCCACTCAAAAATCTTTTTGCATTCCAAAAACGCGCAGTTGTCGGGGTTGCCGTCGCCGGTGACGTCCTCCTCCGGCGCACCCATGACAATCGCGAGGTAATTGTAGCCGTCTTTGCTGGCGGTCGAAATGATGCAGCGCCCCGCGTTCGAGGTCGTGCCGGTTTTGACGCCGCTTGCGTATTTATAATAATAAGTTTTAAAGTTCGGGTTAATCATCCAGTTGGTCGAAAGCAGGTTGCGCTCCGGGTTTTTGTTGGTTGCCGGAAGCTTGTAGCTTACTGTATTCGTAATCTCCGAAAACAACGGGAGTTTGAGCGCGTACTGCGTGATAATCGCAAGGTCGTTTGCCGTGGTGTAATGCCCCTCGGCGTCGAGCCCGTGGGGGTTCATGTAGTGGGTGTTTTTGCAGCCGATTTTTTGAACAAACTCGTTCATCATATCCACAAATTTCGAAACGCTGCCGCCGCCGACGTAATCCGCCAAAATGACCGCCGCTTCGTTGGCGCTTTTGACAAGCAGGCAGTAAAGCAGGTTGCGAATGGAAATCTGTTCGCCGGGCATGAGGCCCGCCGTGGAGCTGTTCGTACCGCTGATTGCGTCAATCGACGACTGTTTGACGGTAATCACTTCGTCGAGATTTTTACAGTTCTCGAGCACCAAAATCGCGGTTGTGATTTTAGTAAGCGACGCGGGCGCAGCTTTTTGGTCGGCATTTTTGTCGAAGATGACCGCCCCGTTGTCGAGGCTCATCAAAAGAACAATATTGGCGCTTGTGTCGAGTTCTGAATTATAGGATGCCGCACTGTGCACCATACAAAGCGGCGAGAGCAGCAGCAAAACTGTAAGAAAAAGAGAAATTGCTCTTTTCAACGCGAATCCCCCTTGCAAAGAATCTGTAAAGCGTGTATACTCAAGTATAGCAAATTTTTGACACATTGGCAACAACATTTAGAGGATGTGAAAAATTTTGATTTATGTCACGGGCGACACCCACGGTGAGGTCGAACGCCTTTCTCCGTCGAAACTTAAAGCGCTCAAAGCAGGCGACACCCTGATTATCTGCGGCGATTTCGGCTTTTTGTGGGACGACAGCAAGAAAGAACAAAAGACCATCAAACAGCTGGGCAAGCGCAAATATAACATTTGCTTTGTCGACGGAACGCACGAAAATTTTTCACTGCTTAACAACTACGAAGTCAGCGAATGGAACGGCGGCAAGGTACATAAAATTTACGGGAACCTTTACCACCTCATGCGCGGGCAGGTGTTTCATATTGACGGCCTGACGGTGTTTACCATGGGCGGCGGCGAAAGCCCCGACATTGACATCCGCACCGAGGGCGACAACTGGTCGCGTGACGAAATTCCGACACGCGAAGAGCTTTTGGAAGGCGCCCACGCTTTGGAAAAAGAGGATTACCACGTCGATATTGTCGTGACCCACGAACCGCCGATGCGCATCAAAGGCTTTTTACAGCTCAAAGATTATGATTCCCTGCGCGTCACCGCGCTAAACGCTTATTTTGAGGAACTCTCGGATTCCTGCACCTTTAAAAAGTGGTATTTCGGCAGTATGCATATGGATAAATATATTTCAAGCACGCATATTGCGGTTTTCAAGAATATCATCAACGCGCAGACCGGGGAAAAAGTCTGAGAAAAGCCGTTTCCGTTCTTAAAAGGAATGAAATCTTATGGAAATGACGAAGCAAAAGAAAATTATCGGTACAATTGAACTTGTAGCTGCCGCCGTGGTTTTAATTGCGGCGGTTGTTTTCGCTCCTGCTTACAAAAAGGCAGTGGAAGCGCCCGAATCCGCAGCGCCGGTGTCCGAAACCAACACGGCGGCGGTGTCGGAAACTGTGACCGACGCGGCCGAAACAACCGAGCCGACAACCGCCCCGCCCGAAGTCGGGGAATATTCCGTCAAAAACTATATTGTTGTCACGAGCGACTCGGCAATGGAAATGTATTCGATTGCCAAAAAGAGCCTGAACCGTTACGCGGAATCGGTCAATACGCTTGCGAAGAAAGTGCCGGATACGAAAGTGTATGTCCTGCTCGCGCCGACGCGCATTGCGTTTTACGGACCGGAGGAATACCGCACGGGTTCCCACTACCAGCCGGACGGGATAAAGATTGCCTATGACGCGCTCGACCCGTCTGTCACAAGCATTGACGCGTATTCCGAGCTTTCGCGCCATACCGACGACTATATTTATTTCCGCACCGACCACCACTGGACCGCACGCGGCGCCTATTATGCTTATGAGGCGTTTTGTGAAACGACCGGCCTTACCTGCAAGCCGCTTTCGGCGCATCAGACCGACCGGCTCGACGGTTTCGTCGGCAGTATGTATCGCTACACCCAAAGCGAAAGCCTAAAAAAGAACCCGGACTATGTCGAGGTGTTTTACCCCACGGTCGAAGCGAGCGGCCAGTATTTTTCCGACCAGACGATGCGCGACGGCAAAAACCTGAAAATCATCTCTACGAATATCACCGGTGAGTCGGCAAAATATATGGCGTTTATTCAGGGCGACAAGCCGCTCATTAAAATGACGACCAACGTCGGCAACGGGCAGAAGATTTTATTGATAAAAGAATCTTACGGCAACGCGTTTGCGCCGTTCCTTTTGGAAAATTTCAGCGAAGTTTATGTGCTGGACCCGCGGCAGGAGAGCATTCAAAACATGAACCTTGCACAGTTTCTCAAAGACAACGGGATTCAAAACGTGCTGTTCTTAAATTATTTGATGGCGCCTTCGAACTCCAAATATATGGACAGCTTAAACGCCATGATTAACCGATAAAAGAAAAAGCAAAACAAAATCGACCGGCGGTGTGCAGAACTTGCAGGCCGCCGGATTTTTGCCGCCAAAATTTTAGCAGTTTTCATAAAATCCGGTTTTTCTTTTTGTGAAAGTTGCTTTTTGAGACGCAATATTTAGTGCAAAATTATTGAAAAATAAAAAAAATATCTATATCTTGTGTTTTGCCTATTGCAAAACCAAATGGGATGTAGTAGAATAGGCAGGTACTTGAAAATTACCCGAGAAGTGAGAGGGAAGAGTTATGAAGATCATTAAACGAAACGGTGCCGAGGAAACTTTCGATCGGCAAAAGATCAAAAACGCCATTGAAAAGGCGAACAATGAAACCGACGGGAAGCCGGAATTAACCGAGCGCCAGATTGACTACATTTCTTATGTCATTGAAGATTACTGCAAAGAAATGGACCGCGCGCTTTCCGTGGAAGAAATCCAGGAACTCGTCGAAACCCATATCATCAATCAGAACGCGCCCGAAACGGCAAAACGCTATATCCGCTATCGCTTTACGCGCAACTTGGCGCGTGCCGCCAACACGACGGACAATCAGATTTTATCGCTGATTGAGTGCAACAACGAAGAAGTCAAACAGGAAAATTCCAATAAAAACCCGACGGTCAACTCGGTGCAGCGTGACTATATGGCGGGCGAGGTGAGCAAAGACCTCACGAAACGTATTTTGCTTCCCGAAGACATTGTCAAAGCGCACGAAGAGGGGATTATCCACTTCCACGACGCCGACTATTTTGCCCAGCATATGCACAACTGCGACCTTGTGAATTTGGAGGATATGCTCCAAAACGGCACGGTTATTTCCGAAACGATGATTGAAAAACCGCACTCGTTCTCGACCGCCTGCAACATTGCAACCCAGATTATCGCGCAGGTCGCCTCCAACCAATACGGCGGCCAGTCGATTTCGCTTGCCCACTTAGCGCCGTTTGTCCAGATTTCGCGTGAAAAAATCCAAAAACAGGTGCGCGAAGAAATGGCCGAAGTCGGTATGGAAATCACCGACGAACAGCTTTCCACCCTTGTGGAAAAACGTGTGCGCGAAGAAATTAAGCGCGGCGTTCAGACCATTCAATATCAGGTCGTAACGCTTTTAACCACCAACGGACAAGCGCCGTTTGTCACGGTGTTTATGTACCTCAACGAAGCGAAGAATGAGCAGGAGAAAAAAGACCTTGCAATCATTATCGAAGAGGTGCTTCGCCAACGCATCATCGGCACGAAAAACGAGGTGGGCGTTTGGGTTACCCCCGCGTTCCCGAAGCTTATCTATGTTTTGGAAGAAGATAACATTCACGAAGATTCGGAATATTGGTATTTGACCAAGCTTGCCGCAAAATGCACGGCAAAGCGCATGGTGCCCGACTACATTTCCGAAAAAGTGATGCTGAAACTTAAAATCGACGAAAACGGCAACGGCAACTGCTATACCTGCATGGGCTGCCGCAGCTTCTTAACGCCGTATGTCGACGAAAACGGCAAGCCGAAATATTACGGCAGATTTAACCAGGGCGTTGTCACGATTAACTTGGTCGACGTTGCCTGCACCGCCTGCCAGGACGGCAAAAACGAAGACCGCTTCTGGGAAATTCTCGATGAACGTCTGGAGCTTTGCCACCGCGCGCTGCAGTGCCGCCACGAACGGCTCGAAGGCACACGTTCCGACGCCGCGCCGATTTTGTGGCAGTACGGTGCGCTCGCCCGCCTGAAAAAAGGCGAAACGATTGACAAGCTGCTGCACGGCGGCTATTCCACAATTTCCTTGGGCTACGCAGGCCTTTGGGAATGTGTCTATGAAGTGACCGGCAAAAAACTTACCGAGCCCGAGGGCGAGGCGTTCGGTCTTCGCGTCATGCAGGCACTCAACGACGCGTGCATGAAGTGGAGAAAAGCGGAAAACATCCACTATTCGCTTTACGGCACACCGTTGGAATCCACCACCTATAAATTTGCAAAATGCCTGCAAAAACGGTTCGGCATCATCCCCGGTGTTACCGACCGCAACTATATCACCAACTCTTATCACGTCCACGTGACCGAAGAAATCGACGCGTTCAGCAAATTGGCGCTCGAATCGAAATTCCAGGAGCTTTCGCCCGGCGGCGCAATCTCTTATGTGGAAGTGCCGAATATGCAGAACAACATCCCGGCGGTTTTGGAAGTCATGAAGTTCATTTATGACAACATCATGTACGCTGAGCTCAACACCAAGAGCGACTACTGCCAGGTGTGCGGCTATGACGGCGAAATCCAAATTGTCAAAGAAGACGGCAAGCTCGTTTGGCGCTGCCCGAACTGCGGCAATGAGGACCAGTCCAAAATGAATGTTGCCCGCCGTACCTGCGGCTATATCGGCTCCCAGTTCTGGAACCAGGGCCGTACCCAGGAAATTAAAGAAAGAGTGCTGCACCTGTAATGCGATACGGAGCGATTAAAAAACGAGACATCGCCAACGGACCGGGCGTCCGCGTCGTGCTGTTCGTTTCGGGCTGTACGCATCATTGCAAAGGCTGTTTTCAGCCGCAAACGTGGGATTTTGATTACGGCGACGATTACACCGCCGACACCGAGCAGGAAATTATAGACGCGCTCGCGCCGGACTTTATGGACGGGTTGACGCTTTTGGGCGGCGAACCGTTTGAGCCGGATAATCAGCGTGCGCTTCTCCCGCTTTTGCACCGCGTGCGCAACGAAATGCCGCAAAAAACCGTTTGGGCGTTTTCGGGTTATACGTTTGAGGAATTGACCGGCAAAACGGAAAGCCGCGCGCGCTGCGAAGTGACCGACGAAATGCTGTCGCTTATTGACGTGCTCGTCGACGGCGAGTTTCAACTTGATAAGCGCAATATCTCGCTGCAGTTCCGCGGCAGTGAAAACCAGCGTCTGATTGATTTGCCGAAAACGTTTCAAAGCGGCGAAATCGTCTGGTGGAAGGATACAACCAAATAAAATAAGAAAACCGGATTGCTTTTGCAATCCGGTTTTTTGCTGTTTTGAAAGAAGATCAGCGGTCTTCCAGCGCCACGTAAGGCTGCGGCGAAGAAACGCTCTTGTAAGCGGGGCGGATAATCTTATCCACGTTTGTAAGCTCTTCGAGCATATGCGCGCTCCAGCCGACAATTCTTGCCATCGCGAAAATCGGTGTATACAATTCCAGCGGAATATCCAGCATGCTGTAAACAAAGCCGCTGTAAAAGTCCACGTTCGGGCTGACGCCTTTGTAAATCCGGCGGCGTTCGGAAATCACCTGCGGGGCAAGGCGGTCAATCATGGTGTAAAGCGCGAAGTCCTCATCGCGGCCTTTGGCGAGCGCGAGTTTTTTGACAAAGCCTTTAAACACTTCCGCACGCGGGTCGGAAATCGAATACACCGCGTGGCCCATGCCGTAAATCAAGCCCTTGCGGTCAAACGCTTCGCGGTTGAGCAGCTTTTCTAAGTAGGCGCGCACTTCGTCTTCGTCACGCGTGTCGCGGACGTGCTTTTTCAGGTCGTTCATCATTTCGACGACCTTGATATTCGCGCCGCCGTGCTTCGGACCTTTCAGCGAGCAAAGCGCCGCCGCCATAACCGAGAACGTGTCGGAACCCGAAGAAGTCACCACGTGGGTGGTGAACGACGAGTTGTTGCCGCCGCCGTGCTCCATATGAAGAATCAGCGCAATATCCAGCACCTGCGCTTCGAGCGCGGAATATTTCATATTCGGGCGCAAAAGCCGGAGGATATTTTCCGCCGTCGAAAGCTTCGGGTCGGGGCGGTGTATGTATAAGCTGTCGTTGCAGATATAGTGGTTATAAGCCTGATAGCCGTAAACCGAAAGCATCGGGAACCGGCTTATCAGCGAAAGACACTGACGAAGCACATTGTCCGGCGTCATTTCGGTCGGGTTGCTGTCATAGGCGGAAAGGGTCAAAACGCTGCGCGTTAAAGAGTTCATAATGTCCTTGCTCGGCGCTTTCATAACGACGTCGCGCACGAAGTTGGTCGGCAGGCACCGCAGCGTGGCGATGATGTCGCTGTAATCTTTCAGCTCTTGCCGGTTGGGCAGTTTCCCGAACAATAACAGGTAAGAAGCTTCTTCAAACCCGAAGCGGTTTTCGCGGATGCAGCCGTTCACAAGCTCGGTCACGTTGATGCCGCGATAGCTCAAAACCCCGGGGCAGGGCTGTTTGCCGTGTTCGGTTTCTTCATAAGACTTGATGTCGGAAATCGTGGTAAGGCCCGCCAAAACGCCGGTGCCGCTTTTGTCACGCAGACCGCGTTTAACCGAATATCGTTCAAAAAGCTCCGGGTCGATTTTGCTGCAGGCGATATTTTCAACACTTTTGTTTTCGACATATTCCAAAATGTCCGCTCTGCTCTTCTTCATACGTTCTCTCCTTTTCTCTTTGGATTTTGTAAAATACAAATCAAATTCTAACACACTTTAACTATACCCGATTTTTTGTGACCGTGTCAACGGATAAATTGTAAACAATATATTAACTATCACATTTTTATTGACAAAATTTTTGCTTCGTTGTATAGTTAAACTAACAAAAGCCTTGTGTTTCAGGGGGTGCGGTTATGGAAAATTCCACCAACAAAGAAGTTGCCGATATGCTCACCGAGCTGATTTTTCGGTTTTCCGGCGTCTTGCACAGAAGCCCGAGCCAAATGGCGGGGCCGAAAATCCATTCCCACGCGTTCTATGTGCTGTATTTGCTGGAGCGTTCCCAAGAAAAACGCCTTTCCATGAGTTTTTTGCTGACGGAGCTGAAAATGACCAAACAGCAGCTTTCCAAAATCATCAACGAACTTGAGGAACTGCATTTCATTGAGCGCGTGCGCACCGAGCGCGACCGCCGCAACGTGTTTATTAAGCTCACCGACAGCGGCAGCGATTATGTCAAAGAAAAGGCGAGGGCGGTTTCCGAACACATTGAGCAACGGCTTGACGAACGTGACCCTCAGCATACCGAGGCGATTCGCGCGTTGCTTTTGCAGCTGTTCACCTTTTAATTTTCAATTTTTCTAAAAACAGCGTCCAAAAAGGGCGCTGTTTTTTTGTGCAGTTTTGCCTTAGACAAGATTCACAATATATTGTGTCAAAATTCGACAGATTACCAATTGCGCACAATTTCTTGTAGTGCTATAATTTTACTCGTACTGATTTTAGGAGGTGAAGTCATGCGGATAGACGGGTTACAGACGCTGACGCTTCTCGACTATCCCGGCAAGGTCGCCTGCACAGTGTTCACAAGCGGCTGCAATATGCGCTGTCCGTTTTGTCACAACGCCTCTTTGGTGTGCGGCGAGGTGCCGCCGTTTATGGAAAAAGAAGAATTTTTCGCTTTTCTTAAAAAAAGAACGGGTGTGCTCGACGGTGTTTGCGTGACCGGCGGCGAACCGCTGTTGCAGGAGGGGCTGATTCCCTTCCTTTTAGAAGTAAAGGAGAAAGGCTTTACAACGAAGCTCGACACCAACGGCCTTTTGCACGACCGTCTGCGCGCGGTGGTGGAAGCCGGCGCGGTCGATTATGTCGCAATGGACATTAAAAATTGCAAAGCGCGTTACGTCGAAACCGCCGGTGTGCCGGGGCTTGACCTTGCGCCGATTGAAAAAAGCGTGCAGTTTTTAATGGAGGGAAGCGTGGACTATGAATTCCGCACAACGGTGGTGAAGGAACTCCACAACAAAGCGGATTTCGACGAAATCGGGCGGTGGCTCAAAGGCGCGAAACGCTATTTTCTGCAAAGCTTCAAAGATTCGGGCGACATTTTAAGCCCCGGGCTTTCCCCGATGGAAAAGGCGGATTTGTTGGAAATCCGCGACCGGCTGCGCGCTGAAATCCCGGGTGTGGAACTGCGCGGCGTATAACAATATATTGTGTTAATTTTCTAAAAAACGCAATATATATTGTGCTTTTTTATTGACAAAAACCGGGGCACTGTGTTACTATAAAAGTGTTCCCGTCCAAACAAATTAAGAGCTTACAGCGAGGAAATAAATTAAAAAAGAGGGAGAAACAGTTATGTATCAGGTAATCAAACGTGACGGCAAAAAAGTGGATTTTGACCTTTCCAAAATCACGGAAGCTATCCGCAAGGCTTTTGAAGCGCAGAACCGGCAATACAATATGGATATTATTGAAATGCTGGCGCTCAAAGTCACGGCGGACTTTGAAAAGAAAATCAAAGACGGGTTTATCGGGGTTGAGGACATTCAAGACAGCGTCGAAGCCGTGTTGATTGCCGCAGATTACGCCGACGTGGCGAAAGGTTATATCCTTTACAGAAAACAGCGCGAAAAAATCCGCAACATGAAATCCACCGTGCTGGATTATAAAGAAATCGTCGACAATTACGTGCACCTGACCGACTGGCGCGTCAAGGAAAACTCCACCGTGACCTATTCCGTCGGCGGCTTGATTTTGAGCAACTCCGGCGCAATTACGGCAAACTACTGGCTGTCGGAAATTTACGACGAGGAAATTTCCCGGGCGCACAGAAACGCCGATATTCACATTCACGACCTTTCGATGTTAACCGGCTATTGTGCCGGCTGGTCGTTAAAACAGCTGATTCAAGAGGGATTGGGCGGCGTTCCCGGCAAAATTACCTCCGCCCCCGCGGCGCATCTTTCCACCCTTTGCAACCAAATGGTGAACTTCTTAGGCATTATGCAAAACGAGTGGGCGGGCGCGCAGGCGTTCTCTTCATTCGACACCTATCTTGCTCCATTTGTAAAGGTAGATAACTTAACATATAAAGAAGTCAAACAGTGCATTCAGTCGTTCATTTACGGCGTCAACACCCCCAGCCGCTGGGGCACACAGTCACCGTTCACCAACATTACGCTCGACTGGACCGTGCCGAACGACCTTGCCGAACTCAATGCGATCGTCGGCGGCAAGGAAATGGACTTCAAATATAAAGACTGCAAAAAAGAAATGGATATGGTCAATAAGGCATTTATCGAAATCATGGTCGAGGGCGACGCCAACGGCCGCGGTTTCCAATATCCGATTCCGACCTATTCCATCACCAAAGATTTCGACTGGTCCGAAACCGAAAACAATAAGCTGTTGTTTGAAATGACCGCCAAATACGGCACGCCGTATTTCTCGAACTATATCAACAGCGATATGGAGCCCAGCGACGTCCGTTCGATGTGCTGCCGCCTGCGTCTGGATTTGCGCGAGCTGCGTAAAAAATCCGGCGGCTTCTTCGGCAGCGGCGAAAGCACCGGCTCGGTCGGCGTTGTTACCATCAACATTCCGCGCATCGCCTATCTTTCCAAAGACGAAACGGAATTTTACAAGCGCCTGGACCATATGATGGATATTGCGGCGCGCTCCTTAAAAATCAAGCGTGACATCATCACCCGTCTTTTGAATGAAGGGCTTTATCCCTACACCAAACGCTATCTCGGCACGTTCAACAACCACTTCTCGACCATCGGCCTTATCGGCATGAACGAAGCCTGCCTCAACGCCAACTGGATTCGCGAAGACCTCGGCCACGAAAAGGCACAGCAGTTCACCAAAGACGTGCTCAACCACATGCGTGAGCGCCTGTCTGATTATCAGGAGCAGTACGGCGACCTGTATAATTTGGAAGCGACGCCGGCGGAATCCACGACCTATCGTTTGGCGAAACACGACGTGGAGCGTTACCCCGACATCATCACGGCGGCGGGCGACTGCGGCACACCGTATTACACCAATAGTTCGCACCTGCCCGTGGACTTCACCGCGGACATCTTCGAGGCGCTGGACATTCAGGATGAATTACAGACGCTTTACACCTCCGGCACGGTGTTCCACGCGTTCTTGGGCGAAAAACTGCCCAGCTGGCAGTCCGCCGCGAATCTCGTGCGCAAAATCGCCGAAAACTACAAACTGCCGTATTACACGCTTTCCCCGACCTATTCGGTCTGTAAGGACCACGGCTATATCGCCGGCGAGCACTACACCTGCCCCGAGTGCGGCAATGTGACCGAAGTTTACAGCCGTATTACCGGCTATTACCGCCCGGTGCAGAACTGGAACGACGGCAAAGCCGAAGAGTTCAAACACAGAAAGCTTTATGACATCGCCAATTCTCATTTGAGAAGAGAGCGTCCGACGGCGTCGCAAAGCGCCGCACCCGCAGTTAACAAGAATACGGCGGACAATCTCCTTTTGTTCACCACCAAAACCTGCCCGAACTGCAAAATGGCAAAGGCGGTTTTAGACAAAGCCGGCCTTGCCTATACCGTCGTGGACGCCGAAGAAAATGCGGACATGACCGAGCAGTATGGCGTGACCCAGGCGCCGACGCTTATTGCGGTCGGTGCGGATAAATTCACAGCATATGCAAATGCTTCTAATATCCGAGCGTTTGCAGAAAGGGCTTAAATATGATTGATATTTTAATCATCGGCGCCGGAACCGCCGGCCTGACCGCGGCAATTTATGCTGCGCGCGCCGGCAAATCCGTGACCGTGTTGGAATGTGAAAGCATCGGCGGGCAGATTAGCTCTTCGCCGCTGGTCGAAAACTACCCCGGCTATCAAAACGTCAGCGGCAGCGCGTTCTCCGATGCGCTTTACGAACAGGCAACGGCGCTCGGCGCAAAATTAGAGTTTGCCCGCGCGACTTCCGTGCAGGACAAAGGCGACCGAAAGATTGTCACCACCGACAGCGGAACGACGTTTGAATGCCGCGCGCTGATTGTGGCAAGCGGCGTAAAGCACCGCCATTTAGGCATCGACGCCGAAGCCGCCTACGCCGGCCGCGGGGTGTCTTATTGCGCGATTTGTGACGGCGCGTTTTTCCGCAATAAAATTACGGCGGTTGTCGGCGGCGGCAACGCTGCACTGCAAAGCGCCATTTATCTTTCCGACATCTGCGAAAAAGTTTATTTGATTCACCGCCGCACCGGTTTTCGCGCGGAACAGGCGGTTGTCGAGAAAATGCAGTCGATCGGCAATATCGAGCAGCTGCTCAATAAAACGGTCGCTGACCTTTCCGGCGAACCGACGCTTTCCACCGTCACATTGCGCGACACCGTGACCGGGGAGACCTCTGAAATCACGGTCAACGGCTTGTTCGTCTCGATTGGCCAAGTGCCCGAAAACGACGTGTACCGTGATTTGATAAAGCTTGACGAAAGCGGCTTTATCGTCGCCGACGAGTCTTGCCTGACCTCTTGCCCGGGCGTGTTCGCGGCAGGGGATTGCCGGACAAAAAAGATTCGCCAGCTGACCACCGCTGCGGCGGACGGCAGCGTCGCCGCCCTCGCCGCCTGCGACTATGTCAACCAATTTGCGTAATTGATTCAACCAATAAAAAACACCGGACGAAAATCCGGTGTTTTTTATTTTATTCCTCGGAAATCTCAAACAACTCGTTCGGCGTGCAGTTCAGCAGCAGGCAAAGCGTTTCTATGTTTTCGTAGCGAATGGATTTGGTTTGGTTGTTGACCATGCGGTTGAAATTTTGATAACTCATACCGAGTTGTTTATATAACCAGTATTTTGTTTTTCCGTTTTTCTCGAGCAATTCCAAAACTCTTAACTTTATCATAAGATATTTCCTCATCACTTATATTTTAATGATTTTGTTCCGAAAAAAATTCTGCACCGCCGAAAGACGGTGCAGAAGAGAATTTTGACAATTAGAACAGCCCGGAGATTTGACCGTCGGCGTCTACATCAATGTTGTAGGCGGCGGGGACTTTCGGAAGCCCCGGCATGGTCATAATGTCGCCGGTGAGCGCGACCACAAAGCCTGCGCCCGCGGAAAGCCGCACATCGCGCACGGTCAGTGTAAAGCCCTCAGGCTTGCCGAGAAGACTCGGATTATCCGAAAGGGAATACTGCGTTTTCGCCACGCAAACCGGAAGTTTGTCTTTGCCCAAAGCTTCGATTTCCGCCATTGCTTTCTTTGCCGCGGCGGTGTAAGTTACGCCGTCCGCGCGGTAAATTTCCCGCGCAATGGTTTCGAGCTTTTCGGGAATGGAAAGCGCGGTGTCATAAAGCGGGTGATAATCGGAAGGCTTTTCTGCAATCGTAGCGCAGACCTTTTCGGCAAGGTCTTTGCCGCCTTCGCCGCCTTTCGCGAACACTTCGGTCAACGAGACGAGAACGCCCATTTCGCGGCAGAAGTCTTCAATGACAGCAATTTCCGCGTCGGTGTCGGTGCCGAAGCGGTTAATCGCCACCACGACCGGCACGCCGTATTTGTGCATATTTTCAATGTGGGTTTTTAAGTTCACAATGCCTTTTTTAAGTGCTTCCACATTTTCCGCACCTAAGTCCGCCTTGGCAACGCCGCCGTTGTATTTCAGCGCACGAATTGTGGCAACCAAAACGATGCAGGCGGGTTTGAGCCCTGCCACACGGCATTTGATGTCTAAGAATTTCTCTGCGCCGAGGTCCGCGCCGAAGCCGGCCTCGGTAATGCAGTAGTCGGCAAGCTTTAAGCCGAGCTTTGTCGCCGTTACCGAGTTGCAGCCGTGCGCAATGTTCGCGAACGGACCGCCGTGCATAAGCGCCGGGGTGTTTTCGAGCGTCTGCACCAAATTCGGCTTAATTGCGTCTTTGAGCAGCGCCGCCATAGCGCCGACCGCCTGTAAATCGCGCGCGTAAACGGGCTTGCCGTCATAGGTGTATGCCACAAGCATGTCGCCGAGCCGGCGTTTTAAGTCTTCCAAATCGGTTGCAAGGCACAAAATCGCCATGACTTCGCTCGCAACGGTAATCATGAAGTTGTCTTCGCGCGGCACGCCGTTTACCTTGCCGCCGAGACCCACAACGACGTTGCGCAGCGCGCGGTCGTTCATGTCTAAGCACCGTTTCAAAAGAATCCGGCGCGGGTCAATGCCCAGTTCGTTGCCCTGCTGCAAATGGTTGTCTAAAATCGCGCACAAAAGGTTGTTCGCCGAAGTGAGCGCGTGCATATCGCCGGTAAAATGCAGGTTGATGTCCTCCATCGGTACGACCTGCGCATAGCCGCCGCCGGCCGCGCCGCCTTTCACGCCGAACACCGGGCCCATGGACGGCTCACGCAGCGCGATAATCGCGTTTTTGCCGATTTTGTGCATCGCTTCGCCGAGCCCCACGGTGACGGTGGTTTTGCCCTCGCCCGCGGGGGTGGGGTTAATCGCCGTGACCAAAATCAGTTTGCCGTCGGGCTTGTCTTTTAATTTGTCGCGAAGCGACAGCGGCAGTTTCGCCTTGTATTTGCCGTAAAATTCCAAATCATCTTCGCCGATGGAAAGCTTTTTTGCAACTTCCGCAATCGGAAGCATTTTCGCGCCCTGCGCAATTTCAATATCCGAAAGCATTTTATTTTCCTCCTAAAATCCTTTGAATATGCACTCTTGTAGGCTGTGCCCAAGTATAGCCGACCATGTATTCGCCGGAATAATTTTCCATAGCGGATTCTTTTTTGTCGAGCAGCTCATAAAAGTCGCAGGCAAATTTTTCCGTGTCTACGCTTCGCTGGTTGCGTGCGTCGACCAAAATTTCGGAAATTCCCGCGTCCGCTAAGGATACGCGCAGGCTTTTAAGCACCTTGCGGAACAGCGACTGCACGGTTTCGTCATATTCGCGGTCCGGCCAAAGGGTGGCAATCGCGTTTTCCGTTGTCACACTGCCGCCGCGTCGGTCTACAAGAAGCGCTAAAAACTCTTTGGCTTTTGCACTCGAAAAATAGACAGGTTTGTTTTGGTAAAACACGTCGAAATAGCCGAACGTGTGCACAAAGATATCCGGCCGCGGCTTCTTTTGGGGAAGGGCCTCCGCTTTTTCAATTTGTTCGCGAATCATCTCGTCGGAAAACGGCTTTAACACATAGCCGATCGCATTGACCGAAAACGCGTCATAGGCATATTCTTTAAAACCGGTGACAAAGACAATGCGAATTTCCGGGTCGATGCGATTAAGCCTTTTTGCAAGCTCCAGCCCCGTCATCACCGGCATTTCGATATCCAAAAACGCAAGGTCGATTTTGTGGCGCGCGGCGTGCTCAAGCGCGTCGGTAGGGTTGCTGAAGGCGTAAAAATCCTGTACGCTCGGGAACTGACTGCAAATATCCTGCAAGTCTTCTAAGGGGAGGCGTTCGTCGTCTACTGCGATGACATGCATGTTGTTTTCTCCTTTTATTTACTGTTCTTTTGTAGCTGAATTTTTGGGAATACGAATGATGACGCAAGTGCCGACGCCTTTTTCGCTTTCAATCGAAACGGTGGCGTGCATCATGTTTTCAAAACGATAGCGAATGTTCTGTATCCCGACGTGGGAGCGCCCGTCGTCTTCTTCAATGGCGCTCGGGTCAAAGCCGACGCCGTCGTCTTTGACAGTGACAATATAATCTTTGTCGTCCGAAGCGGTGGAAATGCGCACCGTGCCGCCCTCGGGCTTTTTGGTGACGCCGTGCTTAATGGCGTTTTCCACAATCGGCTGAATGCTCAAAGTCGGCACACAGAATTTCTTTTCTTGAATATCATATTCGATTTTGAGCTTGTCCGAAAAACGCAGAAGCTCAATGTCGCAATAATATTTAACGTGGGCGAGCTCCGTTTCAAACGGAATGGGCTCGGTGTGGGTTAAACTGTCCATGTTGCCGCGCAGGTAATAGGAAAAATCAATGACCGCCTGCTCCGCTTTTTTGGGGTCGCGGCGAATCAGCGACTTAATCGTGTTGAGCGCGTTATACAGGAAATGCGGCTGAATTTGAGAAATCATAACCGCCATGTTGGCTTTTTCCACTTCGCGCTCCAACTCACGCGCTTCGCGGGCGCGCTGGAAAAGCTTTGCGGCCTTGTCGGCGTGGATGATTGTCAGCTGCAGCGCGAACAGCGAAAGGCAAACCGGCATGAACGACGAGCACAAAAACGGCATCATGCCGTTGGTATAAAGCGCGTCGACCGTAATGCCCGCGAAAATAAACAGATAGGCAAAACAAAGCCGCCCGGCGTAAGGGTCGCCTTTTGCGAGCTCCTGACAAAGCCGGTTAATCACGTAAAGGTCGGCGAGCGTGGATACCAGTTGTAAAACCACGAAATAATAATTGTTGTAAACCGAGGTCGGCAAGAACGAGACCCCGACCACAACGAGCAAAAACGCCGCCGATAAAAACGCCGTAAATTCTTTGGAAAGCTTGAGCCGCAGTTCATCTTGCAAATAAATGAGCGACACAAGCTTAATAATAAACGTGCTCGCAAACATCAAAAGCGTCATTCGCTCATAGCTGAGGTTAAAAAACCACGGCTGTGAAATGGCATAGCCCTCTGTGGAAATCATCATGCGGAACGCAAGGCACAAAAACAAAACCGGAAGCCAGCCGGAGAAATAACGGACTTTTGACAAAAAGCCCAAAATGAATAAAATAATCGCGGCGTAGATAACAATCCCGATGAACGCGTAGCGAATTCCCAAAAAAGAATAGGTGTAATTTTGGGTGTAGGAATGGTCCGCAATAATGGGCGCCAAATAAAGCCCGGAATAAGATTCCGACGAAATCTCAATCACAATTTCGTGTTCCTCCGACGTAAGCAGGATTTTTTGCTTCGACGAAGAGGGGGTGGACCAGGTGTCCGTCGCCGATTTCGAAAGCGTACCGCTTTCCGTGACGAGCTGACCGTCTAAATAAATGCGGTAGGCGCTCGCAATATTCGGAATGTATATCGTAACGGGGTCTTTATAAGAAAACCCCTTGATATAGGCGCGGTAAGAAGCATAGCCGCCGCTTTCATAAGGCGAGTCATAAAGCGGATTGCCCGCCCAAGAGGAGGGCACTTCGAGCATTTCAGACAATTTAGGTTCACCTTGCGGGTCGCTTTCGATAAACTGCCGATAATAAAATTCCCACTCGCCCTCTAAATAATAGCGGCTGTGTTTATGAAACGGGCGCGCGTTGGTGCAGTCAAACACCGCGTTCACAGGCGTTAGATTGTCCGCTTTTAACGACAAATTGCCGAAAAAATGCATCAGAAAAACACTTCCGGCGGCAAGCAAAACAAAAAATAACAAAGCAAGGTTGGCGTTTTTCCTGCGCGGTTTTTGCCGTGCTTTCACACGCGCACCTCCTTTGCCTTTCCGAATTATGAGCGCATTTACCCTTTTATTATAGACGAAAAACCAAGATAAAACAAGCGTTTTGTTGTATGGATTTTGAGTTGACAAAGGAAGCGGGAAAAGGGTATAATTTTTTCATTAAAAAGGAAAGTGCGGCTTTTTGCATTTTTCCGTTTTTTAAGGAGTATGGAACCTATGGAATGGACTGGATTAAACGATTTACGGGAAATGTATTTGGAGTTCTTCGAAAGCAAGGGGCACTTGCGGCTTCCCAGCTTTTCGCTGATTCCCCAGAACGACAAAAGTCTTCTGCTGATTAACTCCGGTATGGCGCCCATGAAAAAATATTTCACCGGCGAAATTACGCCGCCGAGAAAGCGCGTGACGACCTGCCAAAAGTGCATTCGCACGCCCGACATTGAAAACGTCGGCAAAACGGCGCGTCACGGCACCTATTTTGAAATGCTCGGCAACTTCTCGTTCGGCGACTATTTCAAAAAAGAGGTTATCCCGTGGGCGTGGGAATTCTGCACGAAGGTCATGAAAATGGACCCTGAAAAGCTTTATATCAGCGTTTATAAAGACGATGACGAAGCGTATGATATTTGGACCAAAACCATCGGCGTGCACCCCGACCATATGGTCCGCTTCGGCAAAGAGGACAACTTCTGGGAGCACGGCGCGGGTCCGTGCGGTCCCTGCTCGGAAATTTATTATGACCGCGGCGAAAAATACGGCTGCGGCAAGCCGGACTGCAAAGTCGGCTGTGAGTGCGACCGCTATATCGAATTTTGGAACTTGGTGTTCACCCAGTTTGAAAACGATGGGCACGACAACTATACCCGTCTTGCCCACCCCAATATCGACACCGGCATGGGCCTTGAACGTCTTGCGTGCATCGCGCAGGACGTCGACAACCTGTTTGAAGTCGATACCGTGCAAAACATCATGAAACACATCATGCGCATTGCCGGGGTGGAATATCACAAAGACGAAAAGGTCGATGTTTCTTTGCGCGTCATCACCGACCATATCCGCAGCACCACCATGATGATCGGCGACGGCGTAATGCCCTCCAATGAAGGGCGCGGCTATGTGCTTCGCCGGCTGCTGCGCCGTGCGGCGCGTCACGGGCGGTTATTAGGCATTGACCATACTTTCCTTTATGAAGTCGCCGACACCGTCATTCAGGAAAATAAATCCGCTTACCCGAACCTTGTGGAAAAGCGCGATTTCATTGTCAATGTTATCCGTGCGGAAGAAGAAAACTTCGCAAGAACAATTGACACCGGCCTTTCCCTGCTCGAAGAAAAACTGCAAAACCTTTCCGGGAACTGCCTGTCGGGCGAAGACGCATTTTTGCTTTCCGACACCTACGGCTTCCCGATTGATTTGACCAAAGAATTGCTCGCCGAAAAAGGGCTTACCGTTGACGAAGAACGCTTTAAAGAGCTTGTTCAGGAACAGAAAGTCCGCGCACGCGCCGCGCACAAAGGCGCAGGTGCCGAGGCTTGGGAAGGCACCGGCAATGTGACGAAAGATATGCCGGCTACGGAATTTACAGGCTACACCTCCCTTTGCGAAAAGACCGAAATTGCCGCAGTCATTGCGGACGGCGAAAGCCGTCAGTTTGCCGACAGCGAAAGCAATATTACCTTGGTGCTCAAGAAAACCCCGTTCTATGCGGAAAGCGGCGGGCAGGTCGGCGATGTCGGTACGATTTGCGGCGAAGGGTTCACCTTTACCGTTGAGAATACCACCAAAACGCACGAGGGCGTGATTTTGCACCACGGCAAAATTACCGACGGCGAATCTTTAGCTGTCGGCGAAGCGGTCACGGCGCAGGTGGACGAAGCCGTGCGCAGAAGCACCATGCGCAACCACACCGCGGCGCACCTGCTGCAGGCGGCGCTGCGCGATACGCTCGGTACCCATGTTGAACAGGCTGGCCAGCTTGTCAACGCCGCGCACGTTCGTTTCGACTTCACCCACTTCTCCGCGCTGACGGCGGACGAGCTTAAAACCGTCGAACGCAAAGTCAACGAAGCGGTTTTGGCGGCCGTGCCGGTTGAGACCAAAGAAATGCCGATTGACGAAGCGAAGAAACTCGGCGCAATGGCGCTGTTCGGCGAGAAATATGGTGACATTGTCCGCGTGGTGCGCGCCGGCGATTTCTCCACCGAGCTTTGCGGCGGTACGCACGTGCAGAACACCGGCAACATCGGGCTGTTCAAGATTGTTTCCGAATCTTCTGTCGCTTCGGGCGTCCGCCGTATCGAAGCGGTCACAGGCTTAAATGTGCTTCAATTTATTGACGACAACTTAAATACCATTCACGAAGCGGCAGCCGCGCTGAAAGTCAACAATCCGGCGGAGCTTGTCTCCAAAGCCGCGGCGGCGACCGCGGAAGTGAAAGCGCTCACCCGCGAGCTTGAAACCTTGCACGCCCAGATTGCCGCCGAAAAGGCAAAATCCATGCTCTCCGACGCAAAAGACATCGGCGGCGTGCGCCTGATTGTCCAAAACTTCGGCAGCGAAGCGCCGGACGCTTTGCGCTCGATGTGCGACAAAGCGCGTGAAAGCGGCGATGACATTGTCGCGCTGTTTGCGGGCGTCAACCCCGAAAAAGGAACGGTCACGTTCTCCTGCGCGGCGGGTAAAGCGGCAATAGCAAAAGGCGCCCACGCCGGCAACATTGTGCGTGAAGTGGCAAAACTCGCCGGCGGTTCCGGCGGCGGCAAACCCGACAGCGCCATGGCCGGTGCAAAAGATGCTTCTAAAATCGACGAAGCGCTCGCCGGTGCTGCGGATATTATCCAATCTATGCTCAAGTGAGGGAAATAAAATGGAAGATTGTTTGTTTTGCAAAATCATAGCGGGGGAAATCCCTTCGAAGAAACTTTATGAGGACGAGCAGTGCTATGCGTTCTATGACATCAATCCCCAGTCGGACACGCACTTTTTGGTTGTCCCCAAAACCCATATCTGCTGCGCGAAGAAAATCACTGCGGAAAATTCCGCTGTCGTGGCGCACATTTTTGAAGTGATTGCAAAATTGACCGAAGAGTTAGGGCTCGACAGCTACCGCATTATCAATAACTGCGGCGAAGGCGCCGGCCAAACGGTGATGCACCTGCATTTCCACGTGCTCTCCGGCAAAAATCTCGGCGAGCGGCTTGTTTAACCGATGAAACGGCCGCTTTGCGTCACGGGCTTTACAATGCTGTTTGCATTGTTCTTGCTCTGTAAAGCCAATCAAAAAGCGATAGGTGCGGTGTGTCTCGCCGCGCTTATCGCTTTTGTTGTCTCGCTTTTTATAAAGTCTGTCCGACGCGATAAAACTTTGCCGACTGCATTCTTAAGCATCGCCGTTGCCGGGGCTCTATTGCTTTCGGCAGGGGCGCAAAACGCGGCGCTTTCTGCTTATACGGAAGCAAAAAGCGTGTATGTCGAGGGGAGCCTTTCGGATTTGCCCTACTGTGAAAACGGGCGGTATTATTACGTTTTGCGCACCTCTCGTATCGGCGAAAACGAAGCGTCCCAAAAAGTCCGTCTGGTTTCGAGCGCACCGCTGGATTTAACCCCGCGCGACACATTTTGCGGGGACGTGCGCATGTTCCTTTTGGGCGACAGCGCGCAAGACGATGAAATTACAGCCTATTACCGTTCAACGGGTCTCGTCCTCGGCGCTTACCCGACGGGCGAGTCACTCATTACCCGACAGACGCAAAACGACCTTTACGCGTCAATTTTGTCCTTTCGGCAATCGATTGTGCAAACCGTTTTGACCGCGCTGCCGGGGGACTGCGGCGCGCTGATTACCGGCATTTCCCTCGGTGCGGCGGATGAACTTTCGGGGCAGGCGACCAACGCCTTTCGCGTGTCCGGCGTTTCTCATCTGTTGGTCGTGTCGGGGCTCCACCTGACCACGTGGTCGATGCTTTTGCTTATGGGGCTGCAAAAGTTAGGTTTTCGCCGGCGACAGTCCGCTGTTTTCGGCATCGGCTTTGTTTTGCTGTTTGTGGTTTTAACCGGCGCGGCGCCGTCGGTTGTGCGTGCCGCCGTGATGCTCGGGGTCGTTTACGCCGCCGATTTGTTCCGGCGCGAAGCGGAACCGCTTAATTCCATCGGCCTCGCGCTTACCGGCATGCTCCTTGTAAACCCCTTTGCCGCGCGCTCGCTTTCGCTTCTTTTGTCCGTTTTCTCGACGGTCGGCATTTTGCTGTTCGCAAAACCGATTGAAGCCTTTTTAAACCGTCCGGCAAAACACCTCGAAACCCACAAAATCCTTTTGCGGGTTTATCACTTTGTCACTTCCGTTGTGTCGGTCACCTTTGCCGTGACCGTTTGCACGCTGCCGATTCAGCTTTGGGCGTTCGGCACGTTTTCGCTTGTGTCTCTGCCTGCGAATCTCCTGCTTTTAACCGCGGGAAGCGCCTGTATGGTCTGCGGGCTTTTAGGCGCGGTGTTTTCCCTTTGCGGGCTCCTATTTCTCGGCAATCCGCTGCTATTTTGCGCGGCGGGTCTTTCGCGCTATCTGCTCGCGGTGACCGGCTGGCTTGCAAACAGCGACTTCGCGGTTCTGCCGGTGAATTCCGCTTACGCAAAACTACTTTTGGCAGCTGCATTTTTCGCGGAGGCCGTGTTCCTGCTTTGGAAATCTCCGCCGAAAAAGCTGCGCCGCGCGGTGTGCGCCGTGCTTGCCGTGCTGTTTCTGTTTAGCAACTTGGCGGTCTATGCCTTTTCCGAACGCGCGCTTCGGCTGACGGCGGTCGATGTCGGCGACGGTATGGCGGTAGTACTTCGCTGTCAGGGTGAAACGGTCGTGCTCGGCGCGGGCGGGGATTACTATGCAGATTCGGAAATTTGTGCTATACTATCTGCATACGGCGCAACCCACATTGACGCGCTTGTCTTACCCTCTTCGGGTGACGAATATTCTTCGGCGGCGAAGCCGGTTTCCGATTCGCTCGCGGTGGATACGGTGTATTACGCGCCCGAACTGCGATCGGCGGATTTGTCGTTCGGCGAACAAAAAATCCCGATTAACAAAACGGTTTTGTCTTTGGCAAACGGCGACTTGACCGCGGCTCTGCAAAGCAAAGGGAATTACCGTTACGCCGAAATTCGCTACGGTGCGTTTCGTGCGCTCGTTTCGTTTTCGGCGGGCAACGATTTTCAAGGCGACGGCGCTTCGGTTTTGATAAGCGCCGCGAATACCCCGCAAAATATCCACCCCGCCGACTTCGGGCTTGTCATTTTGTCTGTCGCGGACGCGAGCACAGCCGATTTTCTGTCCGCTTACGGCGGCAACGTCTGTACCACCGCCGAAAACGGCAGCATTTCCGTGTTGGCGCGTCCGAACGGCGATTATCAATATCAAAGGAGTGTTTAACTGTGCCGGAACTGCACGAAAGCGAATTAAAACAACAGCTGAAAAGCGGCGAATTTTCACACGCCTATTTGCTCTACGGCACGGAAGGCTATTTAAAGCAGTTTTACGCCGAGCGCATCGCGAAAAAATGCGTCACCCCCGGCATGGAGGGTTTCAACTATAAAAAATTCGACGCGGGCGACGGCGCCGGGCTTTCTGAAATTTTAGAAGCGGCGGAAACCTTGCCGGCGTTCGGCGGCAGCATGTGCATTTTGGTGCGTGATTTCCCGTTGGATTCGCTTTCCGAACCCGATAAAAAGCAGTTCACGGCGTTTATGGAGGATTTGCCCGAAAGCCTTGTGCTGATTTTCTGGGAAGATACACTCGAAATAAATCCTAAGAAAAATGCCAAATGGCGCTCGGTGATTACGCTTTTTAATAAATACGGCGTAAGCGTTGCATTGGACCGGCTCGACACCGCGTCGCTTTGTAAGCTTTTACAGTCCGGCGCGAAAAAACGCGGCTGCGAGCTTTCGCGCAGTGAAGCGGAATTTTTGCTCCAAACCGTCGGCAACGATTTGAATTTGCTGCTCGGGGAACTCGAAAAGCTTTGCAACTATAAGCAAAGCGGCGAAATTCAAAAAGCGGATATTGAAGCGGTCGCCACAAAATCGCTTGAAGCGAATGTGTTTGACCTTTCCAAAGCGCTGGTTGCGGGCAACTGTGCGCGTGCGCTCATGCTTTTGCAAAAGCTTTTGTCCGAAAAGGAACGGCCGGAAATGATTCTCGGCACGCTGATTTCCGCTTATGTCGATATGTACCGCGTGAAACTGGCGCTTGTCGCCGGGGAAAAAGCTGAATACCCCGCGCAGTTTTTTAACTATAAAGGCCGGGAATTTCGTTTGCGCAATGCCGCGCGCGACGCAAACACGTTAAGCGTGGAGGAACTGCGGCGGTGTCTTGATTTGTTAGGCACGGCGGACCGGGCGCTCAAATCCGGTACGTCTGACGAAAAAACAGTGCTGGAACGCTTGCTTGTGCAGCTTTCCGGCGTGAGAGCAAGGCGATAAAATTATGCGCATGCAGGTAAAGCAAGCGGTTATAGTCGAGGGGAAATACGACAAAATCAAGCTGTCCGGGTTTTTGGATGCCATTATTCTTGAAACGGACGGCTTTCAAATCTTTAAAGATAAGGCGAAGCAAAAGCTCATTCGCCGGCTTGCCGAACAGCGCGGTATCATCATTTTGACCGACAGCGATTCCGCAGGCTTTTTGATTCGCTCTTTCCTTTCCGGGATTACGGACCCAAAGAATATTACAAATGTCTATATTCCTGACATTTTCGGAAAAGAAAAACGCAAAGACGCGCCCTCCGCGGAAGGCAAGCTCGGCGTCGAGGGCGTGCCGACTGAAATCTTGTTAGAAGCGTTCCACAAAGCGGGGATTGACTGCGAACACGCCGAAAACGAAACCCCGCGGCGGCTTGTGACCAAAACCGATTTGTTTGAAGACGGGCTTTCGGGGGGGACGGACAGCGCCGGAAAGCGCAGGGCGCTTTTAAAGGCGCTGGATTTGCCCGAGCATATGAGCGCAAATGCAATGTTACAGCTGATTAACTCGTTTATGACTTATGAAGATTACAAGGCGGTTGTCGCCGAGCTGGAGGGAAACGCATGAAAATTTTGGTCGCGGCAACCGGCGGCACAATTGGCAGCGCCGCAAAAGACGGTGTGATTTCGACTGATAAAGGGCAAACGCTTTTGCTTTTGGAGCTTTTCCGAAATGCATACGGGGACCTTGCCCAATTCCAAGTTGAAACGCTTTGCAGCGTGCTTTCGGAAAATGCGGACGACACATTTTACGAAACGCTTTGCGGCTTTTTGAAAACGGTCAATTCGTGCAACTGCGACGGCGTGATTCTTTTGCACGGCACCGATACGCTTTCTTTTTCCGCCGCGCTTTGCGCCATGGCGGTGCGCGAGGTGACAAAACCCGTCTGCTTCGTCTCTTCCAACCATGTGCTGACCGAAAAAGAAGCGAACGGGCTTGCGAATTTCTACGCCGCCGTGCGTTATATCGAAGCGGGGCTTTCGGGTTTTGTCGTGCCTTACCGCAACTCGGACGGTCAAACCCAGTTTCATTTGGCGACGCGCCTTTTAGAAGCCGATGCCTTTTTAGACGATTTCCATTCCGCCGGCGACTGTCCGCTTGCGTGGTTCAAAGACGACAAAATCATTTGCAATTCTGCACCTTGTGTACCCGCGCAGTCGCTTTTACAAGAAAAACGCACGCCGGTATTCAATGAAGCGATACGATTTTCCAAAAAAATCCTGCCGCTTAAAATATATCCGGGTTTAAATTTTGCGGCGATTACGCCAAATTCCAAAACTTGTGCCGCAGTGCTTTTGCTTGGCTACCATTCCGGCACCGCGCCCGAAAAAGCGGTCGAAGCGTTCTCGGAGCGCTGTTTTGACGCCGGAATTCCGGTTTATCTCGCTCCCGTGAAGCGGGGAGAGGACGTGTACGCGAGCGCGGACACACTGTTTAAGGGTGAAGTGATTCCGCTTTACAACATGACGCCCGAAAGCGCGCTGGCGAAGCTGAAAATCGCCTATAACCACCCGACCGAAACCGCGGCGGAAGTCTTAAAAGAAACCCTGTATTTTGAAGATACCAGCGTTTTTCCGCCGCAGTACAAATAAAAACAATCGATTATAAAGCAATAAAGCTTTACAAATAGGGATAAATTCAAACAAGGAAGTGTTTATTATGGCACTGTATCTTTTGGTGTTCAGCCCCACCGGCGGCACAAAAAAGGCCGCCGAAGCGCTCTTGAAAGGCTTTGACGCGCCTTATAAAACAGTCGATTGCTTAAAACAGGCGGATTTGTCCGCGCTCTCATTTCAAAAAGACGATATTTGCGTGGTAGCGGCGCCGTCGTTCGGCGGAAGACTGCCGCAGCTGTTCGCAATGAGATTGCAAACCCTTCGCGGAAACGGTACGCGCGCCGTGCCGGTGGTTGTTTACGGCAACCGCGCTTACGAAGATACGCTTTTAGAACTTTCCGACCTGTTGACCGCGGCGGGCTTTGCCTGCTGCGCGGGGGTTGCCGCCGTTGCCGAACACTCGATTTTCCGGCAGTTTGCCGCCGGCCGCCCCGATGCGGACGATTGCGCCGCGCTTTTGCGTTTCGGGCAAGCAATCCAACAAAAACTGCAAAGCGGAGACGCAAATCCGCTTGTGTTTCCCGGAAACCGGCCTTATAAACCGCTGAAAGACAGCCCGATGAAACCGCAGGGGACAGACGTCTGCGTTGCCTGCGGCACCTGCGCGAAAGAGTGCCCGGCCGGGGCAATCCCGAAAGAAACGCCCAAAATGACCGACCCGGCGCTTTGCATTTCCTGTATGCGTTGTATTGCCGTTTGCCCCGTGGGCGCGCGGAAAAATGACGACGCGCTTTACAGTGCGACGCTCGAACGGCTCACACCGTTGTGCGCAGGACGAAAAGAAAACAAATTGTTCTTATAAAAAAACACAAAAAGAACGGACGGAAAGCCTTAAAAACTTTCCGTCCGTTTTACTTTTATCTTGCACTTACGTTTGCGCGTGCATAATTTCTTTGACTTTCATCAGGCGAATGGTGTTGCTTCGCTCGTTGTCCTCGAGTTTCGCGGTGATATATTTAATGGTCGCCTGCATTTCGGGGATCATCACGTATTCCAGCGCGTTGACCCGCCGGCGCGTGCGTTCCATTTCGTCGGAAAGCATGTCGCAGGTCTTTTCTACCGCCGCGAGTTCATACAACTTCGGCACAAGCTCGTTTATCGCAAGATACGCGTCGTCGAGTTTTTCCGAAGTAAAGGCAAAGCCATAGGAAATCTTGCCGCTCGTCTTTTCCGCGGGCGTGATTTTCGGCACTTTCATGCTCATAATGTTGCCCGTCGAAAGTTCCGGCGGTTCGGCGGCCGCGGAAATCATCAGCGCTTCTTCGAGCGCCGTGGTGCCCATTTGCGCCTCCGCTAACGACATTTTGCCCATCGCTTCGCCCAAAAGGCTCTCAATTTCCCGGCGCAGGGCGCGGTCTTTACGGATATAAACCATAAACTGCCGTGCCATTTCGTCCTGTTTGTCTTTTAACAGCTTGTGCCCGCGGGTCGCCGTCGCCAAACGCTTTTTGGTTTTTTGCAGCTCCATGCGGGTCGGGTTTACGGTCGCCATGTTTATTCACCGCCCTTTGGCATATATTGGTCGATATATTCCGGGTGAATACGCTTTAACTCCGTGCGCGGGAGCATGGACAAAAGCTTCCAGCCAATCGCGAGTGTCTCTTCAATGCTGCGGTCGGTGTCGTAGCCTTGCGAAACATATTGCTCTTCAAAGGCTTCTGCAAATTCGGCGTATTTTTTATCCATATCCGAAAGCGCCGAGTCGCCCAAAACCACGGCGAGTTCCGCCGCCTGTTTGCCGCGCGCGTATGCTGCGAACAGCTGGTTCATCGTGTCGGCGTGGTCCTCGCGGGTCTTGCCTTTGCCGATACCTTTGTTTTTCAGACGCGAAAGGGAGGGTAGCACGTTAATCGGCGGCTGCAAGCCTTTCATATACAGGTCGCGCGACAAAATAATCTGCCCCTCGGTGATATACCCGGTAAGGTCGGGAATGGGGTGGGTCTTGTCGTCTTCGGGCATCGTCAAAATCGGAATCTGTGTAATCGAGCCTTTCTTGCCGTTAATACGCCCGGCGCGTTCATACAAAGACGCAAGGTCAGTGTAAAGATAGCCGGGGTAGCCGCGCCGACCCGGGACTTCCTTACGCGAAGCGGAAACTTCACGAAGCGCCTCGGCGTAGTTCGTCATGTCGGTCATAATAACCAAAACGTGCATGCCGAGCGTATAGGCGAGATATTCCGCGCAGGTGATTGCCATTCTCGGTGTGGCGATACGCTCGACCGCCGGGTCGTCCGCTAAGTTCAAGAACAAAACGGAACGCTCTATGGAACCTGTGCGCCGGAAATCCTCGCGGAAGAATTCCGCCTGTTCAAACGTGATACCGATAGCGGCGAACACAACGGCGAATTCGTCGTCGGTCCCGCGCACCTTGGCTTGTCTTGCAATCTGCGCCGCAAGCTGTTCGTGGGGAAGACCGGAGCCCGAGAAAATCGGGAGTTTCTGCCCGCGGACGAGTGTATTAAGCCCGTCAATCGCGGAAACGCCGGTCTGGATAAATTCCGCCGGATAGTCGCGCGCCGCGGGGTTAATCGGCGAACCGTTGATATTGAGCTTTTCGTCGGAAAGAATGGGCGCGCCGCCGTCAATCGGGCGGCCGATGCCGTCAAACACACGGCCGATAATCTCCGGCGCAACGGCGAGCTCCAGCCCGTGCCCTAAAAACCGCGCTTTGGATTCGGAAATCTGTAAGCCGTCCGCGCTTTCAAACAACTGCACAAGCGCCGTATTGTCTTTCGCTTCGAGCACCTTGCCCAAGCGCACGCGGCCGTCTTTTTCGTGGATTTCAACCAACTCGTCGTATTTGACGTTTTCCACACAGTCTACCATCATCAGCGGGCCGACGACTTCCCGAATGGTTTTATAATCTTTTCTCATGCTTCGTCGCCTCCCGATTGTGCAAATTGTGCGAAAGTCTCGTGAATCTGTGCGCGTAACGCTTCGGCGTAGTTTGCAAAGGTTTCGTCCGGCTCATATTTCATCGCCGCGATTTTGGTAAGCACCGCTTCCGGCGTCGCCTCTTTACAGGTTACGCCGTCGTTCACGGCGGCCTGTGCTTTGTCATACCACGCCAAAATAATCGAGAGCATCTGCGCCTGTTTTTCGGGCGGGGTGAAACGGTCGACTTCGCGGAACGCGTCCTGCTGTAAGAAGTCCTCACGAATCATGCGCGTGCATTCGAGCGTTAGGCGGTCTTTTTCACCTAAAGAATCAAAACCGACCAAACTCACGATTTCGTTGAGTTCCGATTCCTGTTGCAAAAGCGCCTTGATGCGGTCGATTTGTCTTGACCAGTCTTCGTCGATGTGCTCGTTAAAATATTGATTTAATTTATCGGAATATAAGGAATAACTTTTCAGCCAGTCAATCGAGGGGAAGTGACGCTGATAGGCAAGGTCGGCGCTCAAGCCCCAGAACACCTTGACAATACGAAGCGTCGCCTGGGAAACGGGTTCGCTGGTGTCGCCGCCGGGCGGAGAAACCGCACCGATTGCCGTGACGCAGCCTTCGCGCGCGTCTTTGCCGAGACACACCACGTTGCCCGCGCGTTCATAGAATTCCGCAAGACGGGTGGAAAGGTAGGCGGGGTAGCCCTCTTCACCGGGCATTTCTTCGAGTCGTCCGCTCATTTCGCGGAGCGCTTCCGCCCAGCGGGAGGTTGAGTCCGCAATAATCGCCACTTTATAGCCCATGTCGCGGAAATATTCGGCAATGGTGATGCCGGTGTAAATCGAAGCCTCGCGCGCCGCCACCGGCATGTCGGAGGTGTTGGCGATAAGCACCGTGCGTTTCATCAGCGGAAGCCCCGTGCGCGGGTCGTGCAGTTCCGGGAATTCCTTTAAAACGTCGGTCATTTCGTTGCCGCGTTCGCCGCAGCCGATATAAACGATAATATCCGAATCCGACCATTTGGCGAGCTGGTGCTGCACAACCGTTTTGCCCGAACCGAACGGACCGGGCACGCACGCCACGCCGCCTTTGGCAATCGGGAACAGGGCATCAATCACGCGCTGACCGGTCACCATGGGTTCTGCCGGGATTCTCTTGCTGACATATGGTCTGCGGCGGCGAACCGGCCATTTTTGAAGCATCGGCAGTTCCACGGTTTCGCCTTTGTCGGTTTTGATTTTCGCAATCGGCTCTAAAATCGTGGCTTCGCCGTCAAACACCCATTCCACCGTGCCGGAAACCCCGACCGGCACCATGATTTTTTGCGTGACGGCGGGGGTCTCTTCGACCGTGCCGAGCACGTCGCCCGCCGACACTTGGTCGCCGACTGCCGCAACGGACACAAAGCGCCATTTCTTTTCGCGGTCGAGCTTCGGCACTTCCACGCCGCGCGAAATGCGGTCGCCCTCGGCTTTGTAAATTTCGGTAAGCGGCCGTTGAATGCCGTCATAAATGCTTTCAATAAGCCCGGGCGCCAATTCCACGCTCAGCGGCTCGCCGGTCAAATAGACGGGCTCGCCGGGGCCGATGCCGGCGGTATCTTCGTAAACCTGTATCGAGGCCATATCGTCGCGCAGTTCAATGACTTCGCCGATGAGCTTCCGGTCGCTGACGCGCACCACGTCGTGCATTTGCACATCGCGCATGCCGTCGGCGACAATCAGCGGGCCTGCAACTTTCCGGATAACTCCGGCGTGTTTGTTTTCTGTCAATTTGGGCACCTGCCTTTATTCCTTATTAAATAGATTTGTGCCTAACGCCTTTTCCATGTTGGCGTTGATTTTCGCCATTGAGTAGCCTGTCGGTCCGCTTTTTTCGGGGACGGGCAAAATGACGGGGTAAGCCGCCGCGCGGTAAGGCTTCAAAGGCTCTTCCAGCGCTTCGGCGAAGTTTTCCGTTAAGAAAATGACGTCGGTTTTCTCGCGCACAAGCTGCCTTACGGCGTCGAGCGCCTGTTCGTCGGAGGTGACGGGCACGGTTTTGATGCCCGCGGCCGAGAACAGCAAAATGGATTCGTGCCGCCCGACAGCGGCGATTTTTGCATTGCTCATGTCGTGCCCTCCGTTTGCGCCTGCGACGCTTTTTCGGTGAACATCAGCCGCAGCGCGGCCGCTTCCGCCTTTTTGCGGAAATAATATTGTGCTATCGCACCGATGCCGTCATCGTAAGAAAGGTCCGTTAACACGTTTGAAAGTTTCGCGTCGGTGTCGGCTAAAATCTGCGCTTCGTCTTTCGATTCGTCCGGGGTGAATGCCACGGGCAGAAATGCGAAATCATAATCCGACGCGTCTTTGTGAAGCCTGTTAAGCCTTAGGGCGGTCAGCCGGTTTTTGCCCGCGCCGTAAACGGTGAACAACGCTTCGAGCGCGCGGCAGTGCTTCGCTTTCGCTTTAGAGAGCGCATAGGCGAACACCGCGTTGTCGACTTTACAGCTGATTTTGCACGGGTCGTCTTCCGCTTCAATGCCGGTCAGCGCTTCTTCGAGCGTTTCGCCGAGCATCGAGTAGTCGCCCGTCTGCACGCAAACGCGCAAAAGTTCTTTTGAAAACCCGCCCTCGGTGAGCGTATCGGTGTTCACCGGCGTACCGGTTTTTTCCGCTTTCAAAAGGAATTTTAAATTCAGCGCGTCCTCTTCAAAAAACAAGAGGTTTACAAGCTCTTCGTCGGGGGAAATCTCCCGCACAAACGCCGCTACGGTATTTTTTTCCTGTTCAATGACGTCGTAAATGCTTTGCCCGTCCGCTTTTTGCGGATAGCCGAAGTCCGCCAACAGTTTTTCGGCGGTCGGTGTGTCCGCTTCGCGCAGTCTGCCGAGCATTTCGACAGTTAAAATGCGGTGCGGTGTGCCGCTGATGCGTCCGAGCGCGTATTCATAAGACTTTTTGCCGTAAACATTGTATTGCTCGCTCATGATGCATCCTTTCCGGCGGCAAACAGACAGTCGGCAATCTGCTTTTCATGCTGTTCGAAAATGTCCGAAAGCAACGCGTCCAACGACAAATCCATGTCATAGGTTTCGCCGCAAAGCAGGAACCCGCCGTCAATCGGGGCGGCGTTTTTGTCTAATGTAAGCGTAAGGGGCGCGCCTTGCGCATCACTTGCCGCTTGTTCCATCGCCGCAAGCAAAGTGCCGTCTTTCCCGGTCGCCTCTTTGTAAAAGGAAGAGGAGGTGTATTTGTCTTTGTCGGCTTTCGGAACTTGCAAACGCATTTTCTCGCCGCGGATATTTTCTTGCGCCAGCTTCAAGGCAAGCGCGCAGAATTGCGCCGCGCCGTAAGAAAGCAACTTCGTTTTCGCTTCGGATTTCGCCTTTTGCAAAAGCTCGTGTTTATGGTTTAAACAGTCGATTTTGCTGTCGAGGGACGCTTGCTGTGCGCCCGCGCGCAAAAGCATTGCCGCGTCCTCGCGCGCTTTTTCCAAAATGCCGTCGGCTTTCGCTTTGCCGTCTTTTAAAATGGCTTCCCGCGCCGCGTCAGCTTTTTGTTTGCCGTTTTCTAAAATTTCGTCGCATTGCGCCTGTGCTTTTTCTTGAATTTTCTGAATGACCGTGTTTGCGCTCATGCTTTATCTCTCCTTTTTTCTGAATCCGGCTTACAGCTGGATGCCGTAAATCAAAAGGATAGAAGTTAAAAGCGCAAGAATGGCGTAAGTTTCAACCAACGCGGTCATGGTGATGCCTTTACCGGAGGCGTCGGGCTGTTTGCCGGTCATGTGAATCGCACCGACAGCGGTTTTGCCCTGTGCAATACCGGAAACAAGACCGGTAATTGCCATCGGCATTGCCGCGCCGAAGAACTGCCAGCCCTGCGCCGCGGTCAAATCCACTGCGTTGCCGCCGAGCACGCCGATTTGTACCATGATGAGGATAGCGGTCAAGAAGCCGTAAATGCCCTGTGTGCCGGGGAGCGCCTGCAAAACAAGCAGTTTACCGAACAATTCGGGTTTTTCCGAAGTCACGCCGGCGGCCGCTTTACCTGCCGCCATAACGCCGATTGCCGAGCCGCAGCCCGCAAGAGCCGCACAAAGAGCCGCACCGATGATCGCAATAGAAAGTCCAGACATAATTATTTTCCTCCGTTATCTTTGATTTGAATATATTTGGGGTTGATGGAAAGCGGACGGAACAGCTTGCCGCTTCCCTCATAAAACTTGCCGTAAAATTCAATGTACTGTAAGCGGCAGTCGTGCACATAGGCCGACAATAAGCCGAGTACCAAATTGAACACGTGCCCGACAATGTAAATGACGAGCGAAAAGATAAATCCAATCACCGAGCCCTGAATCATGCCGGCGAGCATGTTCATGACCATGCCGACAACGCCGGTCGCAAGGCTTAGTGCCAAAATGCGCGAATACGAAAGAATATCGCTCAAATAGCTTGTCACCCCGTAAAGCCCGACAAGGCCGCCGGTGATTTTGCCGACCACGCCTTTTTTTGCGCGTCCCGCGGTGAACAGAATAATCACCGCGCCGAGAACGGCGAGCACAATGCCGACGGTGCGCGCGGGCTTTATGAAGAAAAGCCCTAACCCGCTGATGACCAAAATCCACGAGACCTGGTCAAAAATCGCGTCGAGCCAGTGCCCGGCTTTCACGCTGTTGATAATCTGCACGATAAGCCCTGTGAAAATATGCGCCACGCCGAGCACCATCGTGAGAATCAGCATGCGCACCGGGTCGTCTAAGGGGGAGAACAAAATCGGGTGCCAGGTTTCGCCGAAATAGCTGCCGAACAGCACGCCGCACAAAATCGTGGTAATCGACGAATACAACAGCACATTGGCAAGCTTTGCGGTTTCGCCTTTGGGTTTTAGAAGCTTTTTGAAAAGCAGAATCAAAACCACCATCATTAACCCATAGCCTGCGTCACCCATCATCATGCCGAAAATCACCCAATACCACGGCGCCATCACGGCGTTCGGGTCATAGCCGCCGTATTTCGGCACGCTGAACATATTGGTGATGCCCTCAAACTGCGAAATGGTTTTATTGTTATGCAGTTTCGTCGGGACGTCTTCGTCGGGGAGGGGATCGCGCGCGGAAAGGTCATAAACCGCGGTGACGCTTTTAATCGCTTTTTCCGCGTTTTCGAGTTCATCGGCCGGAACCCAGCCTTCCAAAAGAACGGTTTGCGCGGTCTCAATAAACGGCGCGTCCTCTAACTCGCTTTGTGCGCGGTATTGCTCACAAAGCAACTGCGGCGCGTGGCTTTGGGAAGCCAAGTCGCGCAGTTCTTCCTGCCGTTTGTCCAACGTCTCCTGCGCGGTGCGTACCGCTTCTTTGCTTTGCTTTACCGCGTCGCCGACGAGACCTTGTTCTAACGGAATCAAAACTTTTTCAAACCCGTTTTCCGAAAGTTCGTTAAGCGCCTGCCCCGGGAGGGAAACGACCACAACATAAAGCGTGGTTTCGGTTTCCGAAACGGTTTCACAAGAAATCCCGGCGTCTGCACACGCCTGTAAAAAGCTTTCCGCGTGCTTAATAGGCACGGTGCCGGGGGTGTAGACCGCGTAAGCGGAATCCCGGAGTGCTTCCACGGGGAGACTTAAATTCGCCCAGGGGCTTAACTGCTCCAACCGCGCGGTTTCTTTTTGAAGCCGTTCTTTCAGCTCTTGAATTTCCGAAAGCAGCGTTTCCATTTTCTCCGCGGTTTCCTGCGCTTTTTCGTTGTGCGCTTCAAACGCGGCTTCGGTTTCCGCCGGCAGTTCGTCAAACAGCTTCTTTTTGGGGGCATACGGTTTGATGTCGGCGATGAGCTTTTCCATGCGGCGCATAGCCGCGCCCGCCTGCGCACCTGCGCGTGTCGCGTCCTGCGGCTCGCAAAGCATAAGGTTGCCCTGTTTTTGAAGGGCGCGCAAAACCTGTTCCCGGTCGTCACGCAGAATGACCAGCGTCACGAATTTCATCGGGACAATCAAACAAACTCACTCCTTTCCGCATCACAAAAGCGATGTAATGGTTTCGACGGCGGCTTGCATATTCGCATTTGCCAGCGCCGTCAGTTGTTCTTTTTCTTTCTCCGTCTGCGCTTTGGCGGCGGCGGTTTCCTTTGCCGCCTGCTCGCGCGCTTGCTGCAAGATGTTTGCCGCGTCGGTTTTCGCTTTGGCGACTTCTTCCTGCACCTGCTTTTGCGCGGCGGCCTGCGCTTCTTCCAAAAGGACTTTGGCGCGGCCTTTCGCTTCGGCTTTTTTCTCCTCCGCCGCTTGTTCGGCCGCTTTAATCTCGGTGAGCATATCCATAAGTGTAACCTCCGTGTCCGGCAAAGCCGGTTTTCATGCTCTGTTCTTGACTGGAACGCCCAAACGCCCGGGCGCAAAATTCCATATCGTTACTAATATACCATATTTTCTTCTGCAAACCAATATTTTTATGAAAGTTATACGTAAAATTTTCCGAACAATTTTTGGTGTTCTTGTCGAATACCGAACAAAAAGGGCGCTTCCTGCCACTTTAAGCTGTCAAAAAATAAAACCCCTTGTACGCTTTACGCATACAAGGGGTGGATTTTCAAAGTGAAAGAAGAGGGGGAGATAAGCGAAAACTGCACCTCATACTCAACCATATTCATCATAAAAAGCATTTCTTTGCAGATTTTATTGCACCCCGTCATAAATCACATTGCCGTTTTCGTCATAGTGCCAAAGCCCGTCAGTGTTTTGCGGCGGGAGTTCGGGGTAGGCTTCTTGATACACTTTATCATATTCCTGCTTATAATACTCCGTTTTTTCCTGCCCCAAGTTATATTTCACGCACACAATATCCGCAAAAACCAAAACGCTCAAAATTTGGTTGGTGTCTCCGTTTTCCCGTGCCGCTTCATATAAAATATCCAGCACTTTTATTTTTTCAGACGCGGACTCGTATGGCTCTGCATAATTCAATTTCCATAATATGTTGAAATACAGCGTATCGTCGTTTTGGATTAAATCGAAGCTTTGTAATAAGGCCTGCTTAAATCCCACAAGGTCATGGGTGTGCAGATACGCCGCCACATATTCGGATAGGAATTCGTCCTTGCACGCTTGCTGTTCTTCCGATGACTTCGACGAAAAAGACGGTGCGTCGGCAATTTGGTTGTCTATACACAAAAGAGGGATATACTTTTGGGCAACATCACTATTCATACCAGCATATTGGTCGCAAAGAATAAACAGATTTTCACTTGTAGGGTCTTTTATATATTGTCGCTCGGTCCACTGAAATTTTAAGTCAGAAACAAGCTCGCAAATAAAAAATAATACTACAAGTGATACCACAGTGCAAAATAAGACAAGTAAGAATTTTTTAAAACGAACCCAGTGTTTCATATAAACACCCTCCTGTTTCCGTATGCCGCTTTCGGCGAAATAATTTTGAGGTTATTTTCACTTTCATCATATCGTATGCATTGCTTTCTTGTCAACGCAATATGACAAAATGCATAAAAAACCTACATAAATGACAATTTTCCTTGCTGTCATAGGAAATTACGAGCCAAAAGCAAGGGGAAAAGCAGAAACAGCAGCAACAGCAAAAAGCGTGCAATATAAAATTTATCATGGAATTTTTTGTCGGAATTTTCAACAGTTATGTTGCTGCCGTTGCGTTTGCCGAGCCGATGTGCTATTATCAAATCGAAAAAGCATTCTAAAGCATCCGTTTTAGGAAACTTGTGGAATTGCACGTTATATATGTCCTTGGAGGGGCGAAGCATGACCGCACAGCAAAAAGCGATTTTTACAATCGTCTACTTTTTAGTCATGCTTATTCCGTCATATTTGAGCCGGCGCAAGCTTTGGGAGGCGGTTTGCAAGGCGTGCGGCACAACGCCGACACCCTCCCGACAACAAGTCCCGTAAACAGAAAAAACAGCCCACACAAAGTGTAGGCTGTTTTTTGGTGCGAGAGACGGGACTTGACCGTCTGCGGCGCTGCACACCGCATACTGCTCGCTCGGGTCACCCCACGCTTTGCGTGCGGTACCGCCCTCACGCTTTCGGCTAAAAACGATTCACCGAATCGTTTTCTTAACGCCGAAACCCTCCCAGGTTCAAGTCCCGTAAACAGAAAAAACAGCCCACACAAAGTGTAGGCTGTTTTTTGGTGCGAGAGACGGGACTTGAACCCGTTATGTAAACCTAAAATTTACTGATATTACGTTGTTTAACAAATAATGTGGCATATTTTATGGCATATTTACAAATAAAACAGGGAAATTTAAGTAGCTAGCTCATACTTGTAAATAAAAAAGAAATTCAGTATAATGTGATGTAACGACACGTTTAGGGGATATAACTATGAAAGACTCAGAAATTTTTGCCAAAGCAGATATTTACTTTCAACTCTTTTCGCGTTGTTGTAGAGAATATCATAATATTGAGAACACAATGTTTCAATTAATTGATTTTATTAATAATACTAGGGAGCAACCATATCAATTTAGTGAAGAAGAGCTCCAACTCATTGAAGCGCTAGAAGAACGAATATCCGCAAACAAAGCGGAGATACAGAACACATATAGACATCTTGAAGAATACAAGCAAAAAGTAGAACAGATAAACGACGAATTAACTTGTACTTCTCCGCCTTTAGATATATTTACTAGCTTTGATATAAAAGAGTGGTGGGAGCAAGCATATCCTATTATTGAACATATTTCAACTATCACAGGGGCAATTACGGGAGTAGCCGCCATTACGACGGCACCTATAGCATTTATAAACTGGATGCGTAGTCGTCTACAAAAAAATCGCAATAAATCTGAGCATGACTGGATTAAATCAATTCTTGAAAAAGATGAATGGAATGTTTCTCTTCTTGCAGAAAAATTAAAGTTGTCAGAGGGTGACACAAAGCAATTACTTAAAGGCTTCGGATATATATGGGATGCAAACCAAATGATGTATGTTGCAACAGAAAGCACATGTAAATTACGCGCTATTAAGCACACAAAGAAATTATTTTAAACGTTTTATAGTTTTGAGTTCTACAATAACTCTATCGTGACCGATTGTTTACAGCTGAATCTCTGTATACATTGTCTGAATCACTTCCTTTGGGGGTATTGTTCTCCATTCGTGCGTTTTGTCGTATTAAGCGGGCTACTACTGTTTCCTTTTTGGACAATATTGGAGCCGTTCTTCGTAGGTAAGCGCTTTACGCCTTTTATAGTGTGCCAGAGGATCACTTGGTTGCTTTTTGAACTCTAACCCTGTTTCTCCGTTTGCCTGATATTTCTCTATCCACACACGTGCTTGCTTGTGACGTATTTCAGGTTCCCATGCCCAAACAGAACGGTCGGCTAACGCCTGTTTGACGATGTCTAACTTTTCTGCCTTGCTGCGGATGATGTATTTTCTCGCTTTTTTTTCGTACTTCCTTTGCTTTATCATAACATGAAAAATGGTAGGCACTTTTGTGTCTACCATTTTTTACAACTTCAACGTTGGAAAGGGCTTCTTCGTTCGACTTGGATTAAATGAATTAATAGTATAAAATATATCTTAAAATGTTATAGTGCTATTGCATAAAGAATATTTCCTTTTTAGATTAAGTCAGCGAATTGTTTATATGTTGATATAAAATATTCTCTTTGATTGTCATCCAGTTCTGGATAATTAGCATCTAAATACGCTTCTATTGTTTTCGGCCGATCATATTCTTCCATTCTTGCTGTTCTACTTGATTCTGTCAATAATCCCAAATTGTTTCTATTCGCAGAATAAAAATCCCATATGTTTTCTGCATGAATATTTTTACTACTATTCACTAAATCAATGATACGATTATAATCGTTGATACTCTTTTTGGTTACTTCATTTCCGCTTTCAAATAAATATACTTCAGTGTATTGTTTGTCATTTACATCTTCATATGTAACTATAAAATACGAATAAATAAATGGAACAATTGCAATTGAGCCCTTTTCTTCTTTTAAATAAGTCATTAATTCGCAATATATCTCTTCTTTGAAACTACACTGTTCGATATATGTAAACATATGTTTTTCAATATTATAATCTATGTTTTCCTTCCCCAAAAAGTAAACAGCTTGCGAAGGGTTTTCCTCGTCTTGTGCGCTGATTATATCAATAAAATAATGTATTTCTGCAACAACATTTTTTATTGAGCCCCCTTCATTGATAATGCTAATATTTCTAACATCTTTATCGCTTTTTATGTCAAAAACAAAAAATGGTTTTTCTTGTTTTTGACTATCATTCCAGGCTAGCACATCCACTATCCCTGCAATTATTCCAATTATAACTCCAATCAAACTAACTGCTGTAACAATGATTTTAATTTTTTTTACTTTATCTTGTTTAAATACATAATTTTTTATCTTCATCATATTTTAGGACACCTCTTATTTGAGCAAACAACACAGCTTTCAATAATTGTGGAGTATTCCTTAATTAAACAGGGATTAAAACTTTAATTGAAATAAAATTTATTTTTCTAAGTAGAGACAATATAAAGTACAAGAGCCCTTATCGCGCATTTGCAGCATACAAAAAACCTGCTCTTATTCACTTGATGTAAGGATAAGAAGCTATATCGTTGCAAAATAAATTCGCAATGGACATATTAAATCTTAAACTACATCATTAGTATTAACCTTGATAATTAAAAAGCAAGTAATAATAACATTCGGCTGTAAATAAGCTGTACCGACTGCCTTGCCGAGACTGGGAGTATTCACATGTTGAAAATACCATTTTAGAATATCCATATGTAAATTTAATTCTAAAGAAATTATACGATGAAATGAGATAATTTGCAACATTTTTTATTAATAATTAATTTACAGATTGTTGGAAATCAATCTACTCTCAACGGATTATCAGACTGTTTTTTTAGCGAGGGTTTATTTGGATGTTGCTTAGATTCACCTCTGGTTAAATGGAGCTTCCCTAACTGATATTGTGCGTAAGGATTGTTCTGATCAGCCGCTTTTTGGAACCATTGGGCTGCCATATCTGTGTCCTTTTCGACTGGATCGTTACCATTAAGATACATCTTACCAAGTTGATATGCTGTATATTCGTTTCCCTGTTCAGCAGATTGCGTAAACAATCTCTCAGCTTCACGCGGGTCAGGGACAAACGGTATCGGCTTCCGTTTGGGAGTTTCTTGGGGTTTGTCTTGCTGTTTCTGTAAAATAGCTGTTGCTATATCTTTTTCACTCACATACTTTACCGGGCGAGCAGACTTATCCTGCAAGGTGTACGGCTCACCGAAGGTAATGCCCCATTTTGTATACAGCTTCATTTGGGTGATGATCGGGTGGGCACCAGTTTTGGTAACGAGCATTGAGCCTTTCGGCATGGTGCGCAGCTCGTCGCCGGTCATCAGCGGGCGCTCGATCATTTGCATGGTCTGTGACGCATTGCGCCCCTGGCTGACCGAACCGCTCAGGACGGTCTTATTGCCGAGCCGTTTGGAAACGCTGTCTGCGTCCTCCGACATCGGGGCAAAACCGCAATACATAGCAAGCTGGCAGTTATCTACAATGATTTTGGCGCCCTCCCGTCCATATTTTTCTTCCAGCTGTGCGGTAGATTGGATGATTGGGACGACAGAGATCCGCCGCGACCGGGAGGCGGAAAACATCATTTCCGCGTTCTCGATCTTGGAGATTGTGCCGAACTCGTCTAAGTACATCATCACGCGGTTGCGCAGCTGCCCGCCCTGCTCGTCGGCGATCGTGAGGATCTCGCGGTAGAGCTGCTGCACGATCAGGCTGACCAAGAAATACTTAGACGCATCTTCTTCGGGCATAACGATGAAAATTGCCGACTTTTCGGAACAGAATTTTTCGGCGTGGATCGCCGTGCCGAAGCAGAGGATCTGTTCCATTTCCGTGTCTAAGAAAGAATTTAAGCGTGAAAGTGCGGTGGAGATTACCGACAGCATTTGCTGCTGCGGTGAGTTCAATGCAGCACCGGCAAACCATCGAGCTTTGTGTTCCGGCGGCAGCGTATCAAGTAAGACCTGAAACTTGTTTTTATCCTTTTTGCCCGATGGCGCCAAGAGCTCCTGCAGGAGCTTGAACACAGATATAATGTGACGCGTTTCTTTCGGGGCAAACTCCGCAATCAAAAGGATCGCAGAGGTGATCAACCCTTCGGCGGACTCATAGAAGTATGCATTCTGTCCGTATTTTGCCGTGCCGCGCTCGGAATCAGACGCCATGATCGTTTTGGCAACGATTTTGGCGTATTTTTCTGCCCTCGCGCGCAACGAAAGATCTTCGGGCTTTTCCAGCGCTTGATCCATATAGAAGTTCACCAAGTGTAGCAGATTGATTTCGTCTGAACGGGTCGGATTGCGCAAATCGATGACAGCAACGTTATAGCCGTATACCTCTTTGGCAATCGTAGCATAATTGCGGTACAGATCGCCTTTGGTGTCGGTCGTCAAAAACGACATCCCCGATGCACAGCAGTATTCCAGGTTTGGATACAAGAAAAATGCAGTCTTGCCCGTGCCAGCAGCACCGTCTACCAAAGCGTGTACATCATCGCAATCCACATATGCCGTTGTTTTACCATGGCGGGTAACGCTGCCGATCAAGATGCCTTGCGCTGAGGGTAGGGCTTGCCCAGCTCGCCACTTCTGCGGTTCAAACGGAACCTGTCGATACAATTCCTTGATTTCCGCTTTTGTCGCAAAACGTGCATTGCCATGCTGCCCGTGCCCGACGCTTCGATTTTTTATCTTATTTAGCGAATAGCGGTGCTCTATGGCAGGAATGGCCGTGACCAGCAGGACAAAGCCGACCAACAGGGCAATTAAAATGAATATTCCGTTTGAATTTTCCATAAGAACCTCCTGACTTTATGACATGATGTCACAAAGTGTATAATAAAAAGACTCGCGCAAAGCGAGCCTTTTGAAATAAGTCATACTATTTATGGTTGACAATTTTGCAAAGTGTCGGTATAATATAAATGGACACAGGGTGATACCGATAGACGGTTAGCCCCAAACAAAAGAACTAAAAGATTTAGCCGCTAAGTTTGGTCGCTTGGGCGGCTATTTCTTTTTAATTACCAAAATGTATCCCGTAGCGAAAATCAAGATCAAAATGATAAACACATATGGTTCCATAGGTAACGCCCCTTTCAGGGGCAAGACTTAACCGCCTACCGCTCAGGTATCACCCTGCGGCAATATATTACCAAACATCAAACAGAAAGTCAAACTAATCAATCATACTTCATACCTTGTTCTGCTTTCTTGCGGAGAATAGAGATCCATTCCTTGCGATCCACCGCAGGCATAACAGGGGCTTTTGCTGTCATGGCGGCAGTGTTGCCGCGCAGCATCATGCTCAGCTTATACAAAATGGCAACTGCAGCGTGCCCAGCGCCTGCATAAAAGCTGTCTATCGTTTGTGCTGCATAGGTATTCCCACAGGCTGCTGAAGCTCGCAGCAGCTCCAAGCCCTTTTGAATATTTTTCGGTACGTTGTTCCCGGAAAGATATGCGCGGCCGAGAAACAGCATAGCTGTGTCGTTTCCTCCGGAAACCGCTTGTTCCAAATAGGCGAGCCCACGGGTGACATCCTGCTGGATGTCATCACCGATAAAGTATAGCTTGCCAAGCTGATATTGTGCAAAGTCGTTGCCTTTTTCAGCGGCTTTCCCCAAATAGAAAACAGCAGCATTTATGTCTTTTGGCAATGTCTCATCCCCATTCAGATACAAGACACCGAGCGTATACATGGCTGTTTCGTTTTCCAGATTTGCGGCTTCTTCAAGATGCGAGATTGCTTTTGCGATGTCTTTGGGGACAAGCTCGCCGTTTAAGTACAGTTTTCCAAGCTGATAATGCGCAAAACTGTTTTTCTTATTGGCCGCACGCTGCAGGTAGTTTATTGCCTTGTCAACGTCCTGAGGGACATCTTCCCCTGCAAGGTAGAGTTTGCCGAGCGCATATAGGGCAGATTCGTTCTCTTTCTCTGCGGATGACTGCAAATAGGCCAGACCCTTTTGTACGTCTTTAGGTACATCAATGCCGCTAAGATATAATTGCCCAAGCTGATACTCTGCAAAGCTGTTCTTAAGATTTGCAGCGCGTTCGAAATAGGAGATAGAAAGGGGAATGTTTTTGGGGATCTCCTTTCCACTGAGATACAATTTTCCGAGTGCATAAAGCGCCATGTCATTGCCCATACCGGCACTCTCAGAGAGATAAGTGATACCGAGCAGGATATTTTTGAATTTGTTTTCGTCCATCAAGTACAGCTTGCCGAGATAGTAAGCGATAAAACTGTTCTCACTTCGATCCAGCTGCTCAAGACGATGTAGATATTTAACAGCGGCTGAGAAATCATCCCGCATATTTTGTTGACAAAGCGTGTATAGTGCGCCGGGGTGCTCGGATTCTGCCGCTTTTTGAATCCATTGCAAAGCTTCTTCTTTCGCCTCATATACATCCCGCATGAGACAGCCATACAGATAGGCGGCATATGGGTTGCCCTGTTCGGCGGACGCCCGCAGGAGTTCTTCAGCTTTTAACAGATCCGGTTTTACCTCATCACCGTCTAAGTACAGTTTTCCGAGTGTATACTGTGCAAATGGATTGTTTTGCTCAGCTGATTTCTGTAGCCAAGTGAGTGCCTTATCCACGTCTTTTGGGATAGGATCTGCGCCATCTAAATACAGCTTCCCGAGACGGTACTGCGCATAGGCGTTGTCATGCTCAGCGGATTGCAGTAACAGCTTTTCTGCTTTTATAACGTCCTGGTCTAGGACTTCACCGACAAGGTAGAGCTTGCCGAGCGCATACTGCGCCATTGCGTTTTCGCCCTCGGCAGCTTTTTCCAGCAGTTCGACGGCTTTACCTACATCCTTGGTGTCGTCGTGCAGCCAGAGCATAGCAAGCGCATACTGTGCATATACGTTGCCGGCAGAAGCGGACTTTTCAAACAACGCTTCGGCTGCAGCATCATCCTGTTCGGTACCCGTACCGGTGTGCAGCATTTGTCCAAGCCGATATTCGAGCTTATCGTCAGGCGCGTCAGCTTCCAATTCACTGAACCCTTGAAAAGCAAACTGAAAATACTGTTCCGCAGCTTTTGGATCACTGCTTGTGCCAACCCCTTCGCGGAGCATTTTAGCAAGCTCATAACAGGCATATGGGTTGCCCTGGTCGGCAGAACGGTGGTACAGGTCAAACGCCCGAACGAGATCCTGCTCGACGCCGTTTCCGCGAGCATATAAGCCGGCAAGAGAATACTCAGCACATTTGTGATCGGCGGCTACCGCTTTTTCATACCACTGTGCAGCTTTCGCATAGTTTTGCTGTGTGCCGAGCCCGGCGTCATACATTTTGCCGATGCGGTATTGCAGATATGTGGTTTGTTTGGATCCTTTCGGTTCCAGAGCACAAAATGCGCGAAACGCTTTGCCGTACCATTCAGCAGATTGTTCCGCATCCGCATCCATGCCTAACCCATCTGCGTACATTCTGCCAAGGTCGTACATGGCAAGGGCGTTGCCGGCGGTGGCTTCTCTTGTAAAAAGCTGAAAAGCTTTCTCAAAGTCCCGATTTACATCGTTATTACCGAAAAGATATAAACGAGCTTGCTTATAATTTTTTGACCAGGCAATGTATGGCTTGCCGTTTGCGTCCTGCGCTTGGAAGGATTCATAAATGTCGGGCGGCGCATCCATATCATCCGGGAATGCGAAGGGTGCATCTGCATCATTTGGATAGGGGATAGCGCTTTCCCATGTATTCATTGCAAAAAAGTCTGTTTCCGGCAGAGATAATAAATCCTTTTCAAAATCGGAAAAAACATCTATTTCCGAATCATCAAAAAGCGCAATTTCTTCTAAATTTTCCGCGTCCGTCTCTGCCGATGGGCTGCCTTCTATTATATTTTCTATGTTGATATTTGGGAGAGAAAGGTTTTCCGTTGACAAAGATAGGTTGTCAACTTCACGGATAATCACATTTTTGATGGAGGTAAACGCTTTATTTTCGGAGAGCGGCAAGCGGCTCGGCAAGTTCGATTTGTATATTTTCGATAATTCTTCTTTTTGTTCGTACCAAAGCTCATAGAGCTTTGCGATGCTTTCGTGCCCTGCAATTTTTTCTAAAATATCGTCAACCAAAGCCTTGGTATCTTTTGGGAGATAACCGTATTGTTTTTTTCCGGTAAGAGTATCAAGATGAGCTTTCAGGTTGACGATATTTTCCAGAAGCTCCTTGTCTTCGTGCTTTTCGGCGCCGGAGGCGAGGTTGCGTGCCAGCTGGTCTATAAGTTGCGTACCTTCGTCCTTAATGTTCGTGCGCAGCAGCTGCTGTTCACTATATATTTCTGAAAACTCCTGACGGAAGATTTCATGCGCTAACGAAGACTTAATGTTTTCAATCGCCTTATCGGTCAAAAAGCCGTCCTTGCCTTTGGAGTAACAGACAAAATGCACATGCGGGTGATGGCCTTCATTGTGGAAAGCTGCGTACCAAACAAAATCCCGTACCGGGATTTTGTAATTTCGTGCTATCGTTTCCACTTTGCTACGCAAAAGATTACGCCAGGCCAACGCATTATCAAATCCCGTTGTAGTTGCGTCTTCACGGTTTAAGGAGATGATATTCGTCCAGACATTGTTGCCTTGATGTGCAACTTCTTCTGCGGTTTGACTCAAATCAATCGGGGCATCGGTTTGTGAAAACAAGCCATGTTCGCCGAGCTTTTCAACCCGAGGACGATTTGCTATGTAGTCGATATAATTTTCTTTGGTTGCCGTGTCTCCGTAAAGACCGTCTAAACAGGCGGTAATGGCAGCGGATGCGTTTGCTTTCGTGGGCTTTAACAGGTAATCTTCATATTCAAACGATTCGGACATTCCTTTGCCGCAGTCTTCGAGCAGCTGTTCAATCAGCTGCTTTTGTTTTTCTGTGGCTGGGCTCCCGTCGTCATCGAAAACTTCAACACCGGGGCGTGTTCCCATGTACTCGATATAGTTTTCAATGTGCCCAGACTTTTTCCCTGATAAGTAATGTGCTTTGAAAATGATTCGTGCCGGCATAAGCTCTCCTTTTTCACTTTATGACATCGTGTCACAAAGTGTCTGTTTCGTCTGTGCTGCCGCTTTGATATTGCGCTGCAGCATCAAAATCATAATTCCCTTTTAGTCGGTTGACATCTTTTACGACTTTCCCGCGCAAGGCATGAATGTCCGCGGGGGAGTAGTTGCCGAGGTTCACTAAAATGTTTTCCATCATAGCGAGTTCCACGGCTTGTTTATACATGACGCGCCGCAGGCGAGACTCTGACACGCTTTGAATGCCTTCCATGACGGAGGAAATGGTTTGCGTAAAGTAATCGAGATTTTCTTCGGCGGCCATTTGGCCAAGGTAATTTAAAACTGCGGTTTCAATAAATTCGCTTGGGCTTTTAAAGCCGTGCCGTTCTACTGCTTGTTTGACCCGCAGATTTGTTGACGGCATTATCCAAAGCGGGATGCGAATCTTCTTTTCTTTTTCCATGCTTTCTACTCCTTTTCCTTGTGTAATCAACAGCTTTTCGCCGAAAGACACGGGCTTGTGCAATGCGACGAAAACCTGTTGCCTACACAAAAATTTCGCTTGTATTCAAGTGTGCAGGATAAAGGCAGGTGCACCTTGCGGTGCGCCTGCCGATTGACAACATCGAGCAAAGCTCGCTGTTTTAAGAAATAAAACAAAAGGTTGTGCAAGTTGCCAAAGTGCACCTAAAACAGATGAAGGTGTACCTTTAAACTGCACCAAAAGGGCGAAAAGACTTAATAATCTTTACTTTGTTAGGTGTTTCTTTTAGATGCACCTTTAACTTTTTCCTAATGTTTGGTCATTCGTTATACTGAATTGCCGGCAGATAACACCACCCTTGCCAGTTGCCTTCGGACAGCTCTGTTGTTACAACGCCATACATTGTGCCTTTCGCTTCAACGACTTTTCCATCGCCGATATAAATTCCGATATGTCCGCTTTGCCAAACGGCTATTCCCGGAACAGCGGGCATGGTATCCATAGTGCCTTTGGTGGCTGCAGCTATATACATACCGTCTGCACTTACATCCGGCATACCGTTTGCGCCTATCGTAAAGGAATTGGTTGCAGGATCATACCACGCATAGCCTTTAATAAGCCCTACACAGTCAGCCGTTCGAGTTCCCAACCAATTCTCTTCAATGAAGGCCTTGTAGGGGAGAATGTTGTCAGGAAACTGCTGTTCTTTTTGGGACAAAAGCTTATCCGTCAAGACCAAACCGTATGTACCGTATACATAGCCCCATCCTTTGGATGCAGCCTGTTTTGCATAGGCAACAAGATCCAGATTGTTTTTCACTTCTGGATTGGAAAATGTGCTCGCATCGATTGAAACACTACGAATGCGTGTTGCTAATTTGGTGTATTCATCTGCAGGCACATTGACCTGAAAGGTGCTTTGAAGCGATACAGCAATTTCACTATCGGTACCGCCGGCAGCATAGCAGGAAACCAATTTGCTGATGAAATTCGGATCGGTTTTCTGGACATCGAACAGATACATACAATATGCGGCCTGTGCAAGTTCACTGTCTGCGAGATTATTGTCCAGAAAGGCTTGTGCAATATCTGCCGCTGTTTTTTCCATATGCTCAAAATCTTCGATGACGCTGTCGCTAACATGGCTTTGCACATCGTCTGCAGAAACCTGTCCAGTTCCGGCAAAAATGCATACAATAGCCAGGAAGGGTATGCATAAAGCAGTAGCAATGGTTAAAACAATTGTTACTGCTTTTTTGCGCAAATTCTCATCTGTTAGTATGCTTTGCCCCAGCTTTGCTAACAGAACGGAACCACTCATGCTTTACCCCCTTATCTGCCGCCTGCGCTGCCAAACAGACAAGATTTGTACTCAGGCGTTTGAACCTGCAGCAAATATCTTTCGTTGCCGCATTTATACAAACAGCTGCCACGCTGCGGATAACGGATCAGTTCAAATTCATTTTCTTCAAGCTGCAGCATATCCATGTAATCTTTTGGTTTAACAGAACCTGGATTGAACACAAATTGATGTGTCGGAATTGCAAATAAAGGTTTGGTGTACTCCTTGATACCTGGCAAGTTTGCATCCTCGATGTTCTGTGTTGCCAAAATAAAATCGCTGTCGCGTTTACGGACACGCTTAATACCGTTGCGAATATACAGTACAGCAACCTTAAATTCCAGGAACAAATACAGCTCATCAATTACGGCCGTACAATTTCCTTCAACCAAAAGCTTGTTTTGCATATAGGAAAGCAGGTTGAACAGCATTGCGTTTTTCAGTTCCGTATTTGCATCCATAAGACCTTTTACGCCGAAGCAGACGACTTTATCGTCCGTGATATTGGTGTGACCGTTAAAGTAGCAACTATCACTGCCGCGGCACATACTGTGCAGACCCAGCAGCAGTTCTCGAAGCATATCTTTGGTATAGATCTGTCCGTCATGTTCATCGTAATGTGCGAATTCATCTTCAATCAGCTGATACAAATCTTCAGCGGTCGGGAAATCTACTGCGCGCATACTGCTGAAATCCGTGTCACTGTGGATATTAAAGCGTTCATATAGCTTCAGAAGCATAATTTCCAACGCATCCAACCTGGCACCCGAAAAGGATTTGTAAGCCGTGAAAAAGTCCTTGAGCCATGCGATGTGCTGGCTGAGGCGATTTTTTAATTTGAATGCATTCGGTGTGTCCGTGTCGTCCGGCTCATCGCTGTCGCCCAAAGACCACAGACGGGGTTCAAACGGGTTGATTAGGTATTCGCCGCTTAAAAAGTCCAGATAACAGCCGCCAAGCGCCGCCGTTAAGTCTCTGTATTCTTCTTCCGGATCCAAAACCAGAACAGTTTTACCGCTTTCTCGGCGGTTAATGCTCAATGTTTTTAGGAGATAAGATTTTCCCTGACCGCTGTTGCCGATTACCAGCACGCTGCTGTTTGTTTTGTCAGCAGCTCGGCGATCCAAATCAACAATGATATTGGTGCCGTATTTGTCACGCCCCAACGAAAAGCCTTCCGGGTCAGTTTTACCGGAATATGAAAAGGGATACAGATTGGCTACGGAACTGGCCGGCAAAGCAATCTCATATTGCAAACCACACATGTTGCGACCAAACGGCATAACAGACAACATGCCCTCTCGCTGCCGAAGTGTGAGACGCTCCGTAGTAATTTTAGATCTGAGCAATTCCAACTGAATATCGCGCTGTAAAGCTTTTAACCCATCCATGGTATCACTGCGCAGTTCCAGATACACAGCACAGTGCAGAAGGGGTTGTCGTTCCTTCTGCAACAGGGAGATTAGTTCAACCACATCATTAAATTCATTGACTGCTTGAACAGAACGCTCAACTTTATTGTCGGATTGCTGCGCTTTCGTGCGCCGAGAAGCGTTTGTAATGATTTTGGATTGCTCTGCGCTGTCTACCAGACGGGTATATATTTTGAGTGTGACATTCTGCTTATCAGCCAGCTGTGCAAGCAGCGCCTGTTGCTGCGTCGAGGGGGCATATTCTGTAATCGCCCAAACACAGCGGTAGCTGTCGCCCATGATATAATAGTCTGCATAAAATTTAACGACACCGGGAAGAACGCGGTCAAAAAAGGTTTTGACTTGAATTGCGCGAATTTCATCTTCGGTATATTGCTTACCGTGTCGTTTATTGCCAGGCGTGGGGATTTCTTCTGTCGAAATGTCTGCGAGATATTCCAAGCCGTCAATATCGGCCACTTGTTCGGCTTGCCTTAAAGTGCCGAAATACACTGCTAGCATACGCTTGAGCTCTTCTTTGGACATTCGCTGTACTTCAAAACCTTGGTCACGAATGGTCTTTTCAATACGGTTTATGTCTTGCAGAATTTGTGCTGCATTTTCCTTGTGGAAGCTTGCGGCGAATAAAAACTGCCGTGCATTGCTGATTTCAATTTGCGCGCGATCCAGCCAGTTCAAATCTTTCATTAAAAGCGCTTTTATTTTCGGATTCCGTTCTTCCACAATACGCTGTTGTAAATAATGCTTGTTGCTATCAAAGCATTCGGCAACATCCAGGCAGCATATTTCCAAATTGGGCAACTGCATAAGAACCAACATTAGGCTGTTGATTTTGCTTTCCGTATTGGCTTGTGATAACACTGTTATATTAACGGGTTCTACTCGAAAGAATACAACCTCATCCCAGGTGGTTTGCAGACCATATTGTCCGAAATCCATTAGGCCAAACAGTTCCTGCAGGGAACGCCGTTTCCGTTCGGCCTTTTTTATACTTCGCTTGTTTTTTTTCTGCATAGCTTATAACCTCCAAAAATAAATCCTCTGTCCGGCAAAAAAGCGGACAGAGGATTTAATGTAATCGTAAATTCGGATGTTGCCAAGGTCAATCGTTAATACGCCGTAGACGACGACAATACCCAAGAAAAAAATATTGCGCGTAAGACCGAAAATAATAATTCCAATCAAAGCGAGAATCAATGCTGTTACGCCGTCTTTCAGCCGCCACAACAGAAGTTTGGCCGACATCTTTAGGTTCTTCGGATAAATATATTGCTTCATCATTGCCTCCTTATTTTACAAACCGCACCATGGTCATTACCATGCTTGTACCGTATAATGCCTGCATAGCGTTTCCTCGTGTCGAGGTATCCAACCCGAATTTTTCCAAAACACGCGGGACTTCTGCAGCCGCTAACATGACACCGGTGCCAAGCAATGGGTGTTCGGTGAAGGTGATCAGTCCGGCAAAAAGGAAGGTCGTTTGCAAAAAAGCCGTTACACACAAGCCGATTACTTGTTTACACCAGGAGGTAAAACCGTCGGAGTAGCCCCGAGGGACAGAAAACATATGTATGGAACCAACTGCAATCAGCGCAAGCAAAATGCCGCCGCGTTTTAAATTGCCGAAAAACACTTTAATAATGCAATAAGCAAACGCTATTAATAGAAGCAGAGGAAATATGGAGACCACATTAATGCTGGCGCTCCATTGCGTTAGTGTCTGCTGTGCAATGTCTCCGATTTGCAAAGAGGAATCCTGACCGGCAAGGCTTAATATTCCTTTGGAAACATTGTTCTGTAAGGATATACAAAAACGATATAGCTCAACCGGAATATTAACAAATAAAAAAGCAGCAACAAACCCTTTTAAACAATTGAGTATAGTATTTTTCGGATCTCCGTTGCCTTGTTGAGATTGATAAGAAATACCTAAATCGAAAATTGCCACGAACATTCCAACCGTAAACATGGCTCCGCCTAACACTGCAAAAAGCTGCATAAGCAGCTTGCACCAGTCCAAATCAAATATTTCTGCACCCATCTCATTAATGTTGGTTAACAGCATGATAAGACCGTCAAAAACAGAGTTGAAAAGCCATGTTATGAATCGGTCAAAAACAGAGTTTACGATGGTGTCTGACAAGTTACCGACTGCGTCCGAGACTGCAGAAGAAAATCCATCAAACAAACCGTCTGTCCAGGTCAAAATGCATCACTCCTTTCATGCTTTTTGACATCGTGTCACAAAGTTACCAGCCGATAATGTCCCACATAAAAAGTGGAGCAGCAATAGAAATTGCAAGACAGACGCCGATAATCAGGGGAATTTCATACCGAATTTCTCCATGCTCTTTCCAATCGCGGTAAGTACGCACGATTTGGATAATCAAAACAACCAGAAGAACCGCTGAAAGAAGCGGAAAGACAAATTTGTTGACAACATCTTTAACCTCCGGCTTAATGCCGGAGTTGAGGATCTGTTCCAGTACGGAACCAATACCTAATGATTGAATTAAATAGTTCATTTGCTTTTTTCTCCTTTACATTGTGGGAAGCATATTTACTGTTTCAGCAGCGGCAAGTTGCTCCCCTTGATTAAAATTTATCAGATCTTCGATTTGATCTGCATAGGTTGAGTCGTAAGCCAGTGTTACAGTATCGCCTTTTGCAAAAGCAGATACTGCGGTTATTTCTTGTAACTTTTCGGATAAAGCATAGAATTTGTCACAAGGCAACTTGGAATAGGCAATTGAACGATTACCGGCCTTTAACAACGTCTTTAGATCCCTATAATCCAAACTTTCATAACCAACCAACTCCACACTCATTCGACCTTTTGCGATTGCTGCAAAATCTTTATCCAAAGCGTATTGATTTTCTTGAAAAGGTACTTTTTGAAAATCGTGGATTGCGTTGTGAAGAATATGCTCGCTTGTTTGAGCATCACGCATCAGCTCTCGTGCTTCGTCAAATAGTTCACTGTTTGTTTGAATTTTTAAACCAAAACTCACAGAAAACTCATGCAGCCGCCGAAGTTCAGCCAAATACATTTGTCGTAAAGAATGAACATAAGGAACGGCTTTTGCACGCAGCATCTGATGATAAACATCCGGGTATTGCTCTGACAGTCGTTCAACGGTCATTGCGTATTTTTCTGAAATTTTCATTGCAACGCTGTCGCCGTATTTTTCCGGATGAAAATCAAAGTTTTTGGTTGCACGATCACCCTGAATGCCGATTTTGGCCAGTTGCCGGTTGCTGGGAAAACGGTTATATGTTGCTTGGTTTTCCGGTGCAATTCCGAATGTATTTGCCAAAATTTCAATGGCATCTGCCCGTGAGCAGGAATGCAAAAACGCGGTTAGCTGAATCGTGTCCCCGCCGTAATTTGTGTTACCAAAGTCACAAAAAGAATTGGTTTTCGTATACAGCTTACAAGAAGGGGTTCGCTCATCACGGAGTTTGCACCAAAAATCCGTTCCCGAAGGTTTAACCTCAATACCATATGCCTGCGCCACTTCAGCAATCGGAATGCTTTTCAGCTTTTCCAGGTCGTAGAAAGCTCTTGCACTTTTGCTCATTCCAACATCACCTCCGCTAACTGTGCTTCTGCCTCTTGCGCAGCAGTTTCTTGAAGAGTCTGCTGTTGAAGTGCGTAATCAGCAATTTCTTCTGCGATTTGCTCCGGTGCATCTGTGTGAAATACACGGGCGCCCTGCCAGGTACCGTTGGTTCCGTTAATGCCATTCATGCATTTGATTGCTTGCCCGGGAGGGCACCAGGCGTGCAAGTTCAGCGAATAGTCGTCAAAGAGCGTATCGGTAGGCTGTAATCCGTTCGGAATAACAGACTGTTTCGTTTCCCCGTAGGAGGGAAAGAGCCGGTGCTCGGTATCAACTTGCGGAAGGTGAGCATCCAACCACTGGTTTTTTTCCTGCAAAGCGTATTCGCTATCCAAGACGGAAGACAGGATATATACTTCAAAGCGGGAATCTTCGCAAAGGAGCTTGACAGCATCCACTACATTTTGCTGCGGCTCAAGCGCAGCAAAATAGCCTTGTTCATACAAATCCTCAATTTTAGCGATAGGATTAAATTTTGCAAGTGTGCCGTCCATATCCACAAAAATGCGTCTGGGATGATTTGCCTGTGCTTCCGCAGAAACATCTTGTGTGGCGACTTTCCCAAATGCGATATTTTGCAGTTCTTCAGTCGGTACCGGTATTGCCATGATTTTTCCGTTAAGATTGATGAACAACTCCGGGGACTGAAACATCTTCATGTATTTATCCAAAAGGGCATCGGTCAGATCGGCAAATTCTTCACCTTCAAGTCCGGTGACAAAAAAATTGCCGGCAATAATGTCTACCATTTCTCCGGTATCGCTATAAATTGCCCGGTTCAAGGGTAACCCCAGCATCTTGCCTTCCTCGTTGCAGACGATGCCTACCGGATCCATATACGGATAGACACATTCTATGAGGCCTCCAACGGCTTTTTGCATGGACTGCAGGTCGCCGGCAAGCTCCTTGACATAGGGTTTCTTCTCCGGTTCAACCATTAAAACTTTCATGTGTAACCTCCTTGAAATCCATTAAAATGGCAGTCCGTCGTCAACATCATCGGCGATTGGCAGCACGGTATAATCCTGCGGAATCGGTTCGCTGTTTTGCGCTGCTTCCACTTTGTTATACCCGCAGAATGAAACTGAATTGGCCACAATTTCAACGGCGATGCGCTTGTTGCCGTCTTTGTCTTCATAGTTACGGCTCTGCAGAGACCCTTGCACGCAGATAAGTTGACCTTTTTTAAAGTAACGCTCAATAAAAACTGCTGTGCCGCGCCACGCAACGACATTGATAAAATCAGCTTGGCGTTCTTCGCCTGGTTTAACATGGTCGCGGTCTACGGCGACGCGGATGGATGTAACAGCCACGCCGCTATTCGTTGTCCGAAGCTCAGGATCAGCTGTCAATCGACCCATAATAATGGCACTGTTTAGCGACATTTCTTTTCCTCCTTTTTAATTCTTAAAAGCAAAACGGCGCCCGAAACCGGACGCCGTCGGTGAAAGGTTTATTGTGCGATAAAGGTGTACCCGTTGTCTGTTGCCCATGTTTCAGCATAGGAACCTGAAACACCAATAATACTTTTAAGCGCATGGCATACATTAAAAGCATTATTCCCAATATTTGTTACACTGCCGGGAATAACAATAGTTTCCAAAGAAATGCATGTAGAAAACGCACTACTTCCGATGGTGGTGACACCATTAGGAATAATTATGTTTTTTAATGACCGACAGTAGTAAAAAGTGCAGCTTTCAATGCTTGTGATACTGGCCGGAAGCGTAATGCTCCCAAGAGCATCACAATGATAAAATGCGTATTCCCCGATATTTTTAACACTATCTGGAATAGATATTTCTTCGAGGGAACTGCAACCAGAAAATGCATAATTCCCTATGCTTTGCACGCTGCTTGGAATAGTGATGCGCTGCAACCCGCACGCGGAAAACATATAGTTCCCTATGTATGGAACGCCGTTTTCCATGGTTACCATTTCAAGAGAATCACAGTGATAAAACGCATTGTCACCTATGCTTACTACTTTGGCAGGCACAGATATACTTGTGATAGAATCGCAGTTATAGAAAGCATATTCTCCTATTTTTGTAACATAGTTGGGGATTGTTACATTGTTAAGGGATTTACATTCATAAAAAGTTTTGCTCCCTATACTTGTAATGCTGTCAGGAAGTGATACACTTGCAAGAGAACCACAGTAAAAAAATGCACAGTTACCTATGCTGGACACTCCAGAGCAGATTTCCGCAGATTCAAGAGTGGCTTTATTTTCATACATCGGGCTATAAGAGGGTGGAGTAAAGTCTTTCATCAACCCGTCGCTATCTTCGCCATTCGCAAAGATTGTTACTTCGGAAAAGTCATCGTTGAACTCAGCTACAACATATTCGGGATTAGTCTTACCTATTGCAAACAGATGTTCATCAGCGTTGATTTCATCCAGCGAGTAGACTTTATCTTTTGCGGTAAATGTAAATGTTGCGGTATCGGTATAGACACCAGCGTATTTGGGAGAATCAGTTAAAGCGGCGCCGAAAGTAATGGCTGCTTCTGTATTCGGTTCGCCGGCACTTTTGGAAAGGATTGTGTCGCCGGACTGGATTTCTTCTCCGTTGGAATCATATAGCTGATACGGAATTTTCACACCATTTGTTTCTGTCACATACCCGGAATACTCAATGGTGGCGGCGAGCTGTTGGTTGTCGCCGATGATAACGTCTTTTACCGCGACTTCATACGCGGAAACATCTTGCTGACCGGCTTCGACAGGAGCAACATACGTCGGGATTGTTGCCGTCCACATAGAATCGTTGGTATATGATACTGTGGCAGTGCCGCCGGAATTGGTCTGTGTGACATCGGCGGCTGCTGCCGGCACGACAACAGCCGAAAGAACCAAGACAGCCGAAAGCAAGCCGGAAACGAATTTAGTCTTTTTCATAAGTTAATCTCCTTAAAACATAAAAGCACCTCACGCAAGGTTTGAGGCGCTAAACGGTGTGTAATTACGCCACGGAAACCGTAAAGGTAACTGTGTTGGTGTATACGCCGGAATACGCGGGAGCCTGCGTCAACACGGCAGCGACTTGCGTTGTTGTCGTTTGTTCGGGCGTACCAGCCGGAACGGTCAAAATAGTGTCGCCGGAAGAAACAGCGGTGAGGGAGCCGGCGGACTGCGGATTGGCCTGCAATTCATAGCCAACGGTAGTAGCCGTATTGTCGGTCAGCTTCAAATCGTTTTGATAGGTAACATCCACTTTCAAATTGGTGTTGTAAGCAATCAAAACATCTTTCGCCACAACATCATAGACCGCCGGCTCTTCCTCGGTATTTGCTGCTTCAATGAAGTCGGGAATGGAAACCGTATAAGTACCGGAAACAACATCGTCTGACGGGTCGGGCGTTCCTTTGTCGTCAACGGTTTCGCCGGCTTTGAACACAACCTTTGTGCTGCCCGACGGGGTGTTTTGGTCAATGGCAAATGTAGGGACGGCGCAGCAGGCCACAACCGCCACAGCGGTTAAAAAAGAGAGCAGTTTTTTCATGTTTTTCATTTTTATCAATTCCTTTCAAAAAAATATTTATAAACCGTCTGTCCTTGCCCAGCCGGTTACAAAACTGTGATTGTTAAATTCAAGTCGGCCTTGTTCATGGCGCGACCGTCATCCAAGGCGTTTGTATCGATATGAATGGTAGCGGCATATTCGCCTGTGCTTAAAGCCCGGTTGATTGTAATCTGCTTAATGGCTTCCCCGGGAGGAACCATGTCAGACTGATAGATGGTTTCGCCGTCAGACAAAATAATAGAAAATGAAAAATAACAGGGATTACCGTCCGGGTTTTTGAGCGTAATCGGAAGATTTTTCGTTTCCCCGGCGGGAATATGCCAGGAAGAAAAACCGGCAATTTCAATTTGAGACCCGGCCGGTCGGGTGCTGCTCGTATCGTCTTCGCCGAGGTTGGCTTCAATTGTAGGACTCCATGGCTCTGTGTTTTGGGTGGAACCGGTGTCATTGTTGCAGTAAGGCAACAGCAGCGCCAATAAAACCAGGAGAAGAAAAAGAACGGCAAGCAGATAAAACCGCCGCGTTGTAATGGCAACAAATTCATCTGTGCCGCTGATTTTGATATATCCTTTGTTTGACGAAAACATCGGTCGGTAATTGTAGACATACGCGACCTCGGTGCTTCCGCACATCAAAATTCCATCAGGTTCTTTTTTGTTTTTCTGTTTCGGCGGTTTTAAAGTTGTGTAGCCGCAGATATGCGCATGATCCTGTCTGTCAAAAGCGCTTTGACTGAAATAATCAAATTCTATAACTTGCCCTGCGCGCTTTATCTTTTTCTGTTTATCCCCGAAAACATCAATCTTATATTCTTTAAATGACATAACACTTAATTTCCTTTCTTATGAAAAAATGCCCCTATGGGCAGTGTTGCGAATCAACGACCGCCCATAGGGAATAGGAGGAGGGGGAGAGTAGGCAATAAAAAAAGAACGCTTTATTTTAAGCGCTCAATAGTTATCAAAAAGAGTTCTTTCTTGTGCTTGGTGCGGAATATTATTTTCTTCAATCGCAATTTGTTCCGGTAGAGGTTCTCCGGCGGTTGCCGCTTGAGACTGATGTTTAGAAAGCAGCTTGCGATATTCCTGCATGATTGCGTCGTTTAGCTGACAACGAAACTCCGCTGTGACGGGGTGTACAATATCGTAATATTTACCGCCGGTACCGTTTTTGCTTTTCGCAGAAGGCATGGCAACAAATTTACCGCCGTGCATATTCTCCATGATTTTGATGCCGTGGATTGCTATGACGCCGTCAAGAATAATGCTTGCGATTCCGAGAATATTGCTGCATTCATTGTTAAACAAGCGATGAATTTTCACTTGAATTTCCATGCTTTTCTCCTTTCTCACTTTGTGACACGATGTCACAAGGTGATTTTTATACTTTAGCTTTTTTCTTTCGAGAAAGAGTCAGCCACGCTGCAGAAATCAAAGTTGCAGAGCCAGCTAAAGCAGCCAAAACTGCCCAGTGGTTACTGGAACTGGTTTGCGGAATGTCAACCGGCGTCGGCTCGTTGGTCATGGAAACGCGAATCACTGTCAAATCGTCTGTAATCTCAAACGGATATTCTGTTTCATCAAGCACATACCCGTCCGCCGCTTTGAATTCTTGATAGGTATATTTGCCTTTCAGCAGCTGGTCAAATTCAATCACACCGTTTTCATCGGTGTAGCCCTCACGGATAATCTCGCCTTGTTCGTTGCGGATACGGAAGCCTACGCCCGGCAGGAGCTTTCCGGTGGATACATCGGATTTTGTGATAATCAGCTTACCTGCCGCCCAGGTGTTGGTGACTTCAAATTCAATAACCTGTTTGTCCTCTGTGATGCTTACGGGAATTGGTGTGTTGTCAAACAGATAGCCCGCCGGCGCGGACAGCTCTACGATTACATAATTCCCAAGCGGTACATTTAAAAACGAGAACATTCCCGCAGTATCGCTTGTTGAGCGCATTAACGCAGTTTTTTCGGTGAATTCTGTGGAGCCTGCCGGGAACAATCCAAAGACTGCACCAGCAAGTGCGTTGCCCTGTTCGTCTATCTTTTTGCCGTAAATATCGCCGCGAATCAGCTTGTTTTCGATTGCTTCGCCGTTATTGACGGAAAGATGCACTTCTGCGGTGTCTTGTCCTGCATATTCAAATGTCACTGGATATTTTGTGTCGGAAAGGATATAGTGGTCATCGGTGCTGTATTCCTGCACATAGACCGCTGCATCGACAGGCAGGTCGGTTGCAAAGGTCGCGGAACCGTCCGCGTTCACATTGAGGATTTCCAGCAATCCGTCTTTCGGAATCACGGAACCGTCTGCCGCCGTTAATTCTTCAGCAGCATACAGCGCGAACTGAACATTGCCAAGCTCACCGTTCATGCCGATCTGGAACAAATCGTCTTGTTCAAGCGCTTTCAAAAGGTCAATTATAACTTTTTGCCGCTGGTTGGTAATCGTAAGCGCCGCAGAGGTTACAGACACATTCTGTCCTGCATAAGTCAGTGTGACTTCATAAACCGTCGGGTCAAGCACCATGCCATAGGCTGCTTCGATTTCCTGCAGATTGTATTTGCCGAGATATAACGGCTTGGATTTGGTTGTGCTGTTGCCAATGGTCACGGTGTCCACGACCGTGCCGGCAGCCGCACGAACCGTGCCGTCCGGGGTGATAATATCTTCGGCAGCGGTGATTTTGAATTTCGCTCCGGCGTTGTTTGCCAGCGCATAGACCGGTTGATAGAATGTTCCGTCATAGGATACGGTCGAGAACTGCTCGCCGAGCTTGGTGATGTCGATCGTGCCTTTCTGTGCCAGGTCGGATTTTTCAACCATTACAACGGTAATGCCGCCGTCTTCCTGCATAGTCTCGGGCGTAATGTCGAAGTATACGGGCGTTGAATCGAGTACATAGCCATACGGCGCGGAAACTTCAACAGCCTTGTATCCTTTGCCATACGGAAGTTTTTCCGGGGTAACGAGCGTACCGTCGGCGGCGGTGTAAAAGGTGTCAATGGTTGTCGGCGTCGGGTAGGTGTAACTCATGGTGATGAGCTCACCGTTCGGGTAATACAGCTGGATACCGGCACCGGCCAGCGGAATGGTTTTGACTGTTTCCGCATCCTTCTTGGTGAACTTGATATAGCTTTCAAAGGTTGAGTTGTTGATGAGATAGCGATAAACCTCGCCGTGCTGGTTGATAACCACATCGAAGTCGGGAATAAACTCCGCGCCCTCGTTGCCTTTTGTCTGCTGCACGGTGTAAACGCCGTAGGGCAGCTTTTTGGTTTCTGCGAATCCGTTTTCATCAGTCGTCAGAAAATCGCGTTCACGGTCGTCTGCCGCGCCGTAGGAACCTGCGGACTTTAAATAGATTTCAAATTCTGCACCGACTTCGGGCGTCTCAATCTGCGTGCTGCCGTCGTCGTTGTGTTTAATAATGGCGATTTGACCGAGAATGACATCTTCGGTCACGGTCATGGAAATGGGATTGTGCTCAATGGTGAAATTGCCGGGCTCTGCACCGACGGGATAGATTGTTTCGTCCAGTAAATATCCTTCGGAGGGCGTCAGCTCGCGGAGCGTCCAGTTGTCGCCGCAAATATATTCCTTTGTGGTGAATGAGCCGTTTTTGTCGGTCACATAAGTGTCCACAAGCGTATCGCCGTCATAAAGGCCGTAAACCGCGCCTTCTAAAGTGGCGTCACCTTGCGCCGTACCGGTTACGCTGTCCTGCTTTTGAACGGCGACAGTGAACTTTTTGAGAATATTCTCAACCGACGCGTTGGTTACGGTGTCCCAAGCAACGCTTGTAGTTTGGCTGTCGGGGATAACATACTGAATGCCGGTATCAACTTCTTCCAGCGTATAGCCGGAGCCAATCAGAATATTGCTGAAGGTTGCCTTGCCAGTGCTGTCGGTCACTGCGTAGGTATCGACCTTCAAGCCGGAGTCGGAAGTGCCGAACAGGTGGAAGCGGTGTCCCTCTAAAATGCCGTCCTCGGCGGTTTTCGTGACAACGAGTGACCCGCGTTTCAGCGTGTTGTTGAAAGTAACGGTCGTTGTCTGCCCGGGCAAGACAGTGACGGTCTGTGCGGACTGCGGATTGTAGTAACCGTCCACTTTTTCCGTGACGGTATAGGTACCGGCTATCAAATTGGGCACGGTAATCGAACCGTCTTTGCCGGTCTTGACATCTTTTTCAATGCCGTTTCCGCTGATATGCAGCGGCACATTTTCGATTTTTCCGTCTTCGGAAGTCTTAACGATTTTGATATTCCCGACGGATTCGGTCTCAAGGCTGAAATATGCGTTGACCGGGTCTTTTAAGTCGAGTGCGACCGCAGTTGTTTGGTCGGAACCGACCGCATAACCGGCGCAGATTGCCGGCAGAGAGCTGACATAAGTGTTGCTTGTGCGCTCACCGGTAACGGTGACGCCGTCCAAAGTCTTGCTGGTGCTGATTTTCAGCGTGTTGCCCGACCGCGTGAAGGTTACGCCGGGAGAGCTGAAAGTGTACCCGGACAGAACGCCGTTCGCGTCGGTTACGCTGCCCTCATATTTGCCGGTGGAAAAGTTGTATTTCAGGGTGAGTTTCTTTGCAGAAGCTAAAGATTGACGATCTGCAGCAAAACTCGGTATTGTCTTATGCGATAAAATCTGTGCTTTGATTTTAGCATATACCGCCTTGCAGTTTGCACGGTTTGTGGGCGAGGTATTGCCACCAAATGAGCAGTTTAAAAACGCATCCTCTTTTGAGGTGTTGAAGTATCCCTGCACAAGAGCCCAAATTATGCCTTGCGTTGCGACATATTCGGTCTGCCAGGAGTATCCGTATTTAGTGCTGCCGTTGTAACCGTAAATGAGCGCAAATGAAATTTTATCCTGTAAATCTTCAGAAAACGAATTGAAAGTATCCCGAATGGTTTTATTGCCATCCGAAAAATGTTCGTTCGGTTCTACACAGTATGCCGGACGCCCGTCGCTCGTGTGCAAATGTTGGTGCTGACCGTACTTGTGCGTGCCGAAATCCGAACCTTGGAAGGAATAATAGAACCCGGAAATCCATTCGTTGGCGCCACTGACAGTAACTTCATCGCCGATGCCCAATGCAGAAACCGCACCGGACATGGTGGAAAGCAGCGTAAGAATTGCCAGTAGGCAAGCCAAAACGCGGCTGCCTGCTTTTCTTGTTTTTTGATTCATGTTTTTTGTCCTTTCTTAATGAATTTTTATCTATGTCAACGCCCGATAAGGGACGGTTAATGGGAAATAAAAAAGAGACCTGCAAAACAGATCTCTTTCAAAATATATTTTTATAAAACTTATAATTCTATGTCCATTTCGTCTAGTTCTTGATGAACATTTTTATTTAAAGTCTGGCGTCTTGTGAGCTGCATTTGTTTGATTTTTATTTCTAATTGTCGATTCTTTTCTTGTGCTTTTTTTAACTGCCTGCTTAATTCTCGATTTTGGTGCTCTAACTGCCCAACCTTCTCATAGAGGTTTTCAATGCCACCTACAAAATAATCTTTATCTGTCAAATTAACCGAGATTTCCGATTTTATCCTTTTTTGATATTCTACTTCGGAGTGTATATTGTCTATTTTAGAAGACATTGCAGAAATTACTCTTAAGTTAGGTACTAACTTTTCTACGACTGAATCGCGGATTTTTTCAGTGTTTTTTTCAATGTTTTGCGTTCGAGGCTTAATATCCTTTGTGTCTTGACTTATATCGTTTACACCGTCTTTTATTTTGTCGCTTTGTCTCTTTGAACGAATCAAATCGACGACAATTGAGCCTAGCACACCAATTAATGCCACAACTATTGCTATTGCATTTGTTTTATCCATATTTATACCTCCTCCATCAGCAGACATGATACAAATTATCAATGCCGCTATCGTAGAGATTATAATACATATTTTCGTATTTCTCAACATATTATCACCCATCTTTCCTATTAAAAAAGAGACCTGCAATACAGGTCTCTTAAAAAGCTTTGTTCTGTTTGGTAGTCCATTAGTAGACAACATAAATTTCCCATTGGGCGTGGCCGTTACTGTCGGTATATTTTTTTGCAAGTACATTTATTTCGGCTCGTTCATCAAAATAACCAAGACTGTCTATCACGCTTTGATAAGATTCGTCAATTAGATAAGTCAAACGGGATTTGACTTGTTCCAATGAAGATTCGGTATTTGCAGGATTTCTCCATGATGTTCCTGCTGTGGATAAACTGGAATTGATTTTAAATCCTTTGCTTGTTGCATATGCTTTTGTTTCAGCAATAACCGCATCAACTTCCGCCTGTGTCCATTGGTGCCCCTGTGCCTGTGTCGCGGTCACCGGCTTTTGATTGGACGAGCCGGTGTTCGGCTTCGGCGTTGAGCTGCTCGCCCCGGAACTACCGGAAGAGCTTTTTTTGGTTTTGTCGGAAGTCGGTTTGCTGTTTTGACCGGAATTGGACACGCTCGCTGCGGTGGTTGGGGCAGTTGTGGGCGGCTCGGTACTCTCTGCTGTTTCCGGGACAGTAACTGCTTGTGTTGTGCTAACCTCCTGCGTTGTCAATTCACTGGTGGTTGTTTGTGCGGCCTGCGCTTCTTTCGGTATGCGGCTGTTGTGTATTACAACCGGAATGGCTATTGCAGCCGCGATTAAAGCGACAGCAGCAAGACTTGTGCAGATTACTACAGCCCGCGCTTTTTTATCTGATTTCAGTTTCTCCGCAAAATTCCTCATGTTATTTCCCTCCACTTTGCTAATTATATTTTAAAACACGCGCAAAACAAAATCAACTACGAATCCCTGCAATTCTTTACCGATTTCTCTAATTATTCTAATTGACTCTAAAGTTTTCTCGTTTACTCTAAATTCCTCTAAAATTCTCTTGTTTACTCTAAAAATTCTATACTGGTATTTTTTTAGATTTTAGTATGAAATCAATTTTTTTAATTGCGCGATTGTGTGCAGCATAAGCCGTGCTTTCGGGAATGTTCAGTTGGATACAAAGATCTGCAATGGTTTTGCTTTCTAAATATATTCCCTTTAGAATTTGGATTTCGTTATGCTCGCCACAAGCAAGAATTACTTTTTTGATTTTCTCTAATATGGCATCGTATGCGGCCAATTCTTGGTCTATTTCAGCTTCCAAATCGGTGATTTGCTCGACAATCTTTGTTGCAGGCGAATTTGGCAGCGCGCCACCCTGTACGCGCTCGCGTTGCAAGTCGCCGCCGCCGAGCCGGTCTAACAGTTGCCGCAATTTTTGCAAATGCAAAAAATCCATATTGATTTTTTCATTTAGAACAGTAGCCTGGCTTAAAAATTCCTTTGCGTCCACGCTGATCCTCCTCGACTTTACGGTTATTCTACGATGTGAAAGTTTCTTATCCGCTGTTTTGAAGCTCCAGCTTGCGCGCAGCAGCGCTGCGAATAAGGGCGTTGCTGCTTTGTAAATAGTCTTGTGGTTCTAAAAATCCTCGCTCGATGAGCAGAACTGTGCTGCTAACATCTTGTGTAAGCGCATCCGCCTCTGCGAGCTCTTGAACCACATTGTTATAAAGCATAGAGATAAGATAGCTTGTGCGGTTTTTAATGGGTTTGTCCACTTTATCGGACGAAAGATAGGCGTAATAAATGGCTTGCAAAATATCGCCGTTTAACAGGGACAAGCGCTCCAATATTTGTGGGCGATAGACTTTCTGCCCTCTGATTTTCAGATACGGCGCGTAAAACATTTCCTCTAATGCTGCGCGCATCAGAGGCTGCGCGCCTTCCGGCAAGCAGTCTAAATCGCAATCGGCGAGCAGCTGTGCAAAGGCAGCGGTTGTGCTTTCGTTAGCTGCAAGGGCTTGCGGTTGGGATGATTGCTCGTTGGCGGCTTCATCAGCTGATATAGTCAAGTCTTTTTGACTTTCTTGATTGATAGATTGAGTATTTAATCTATTAATATATTTATTATATTTAATATTTAATTGTTCCGAGGTTGGATTATCCGATGTCGGATTATCCGATGTCGGAAAATCCAACTTCGGTGAAATGTTCGGTTGAGAATTTTCTTGATTTTTCACCGGTGTTGGATTTTCCAACCACGGTGAAAGTCCTTGTGTATCAACGGATTTGGAACTTTCGGGCGGCTTGGTCAACTTTTCGTCTGCTACTTTCGCAGGCGGTTCAGCAGCGGGTTCTTCGCTGTTAATCTGTGGTGTTTCATAAATAATGTATTCGACACTCGCAAATTTTCCTCGTTCACCGTGTCCTTGCGTACGAACTATGTAACCCGCCTTTTCGAGCTCCCATACAGCGGTTCGAATCGCGTCGATGCTTTCTTTATTGATTTTTGCAAGACCTTTTAAAGAATAGTCCCAGTTGTCCGGCAACGACAGCATCTGTGACAATAGCCCCTTTGCCTTTAAGGACAAAGCGGGATTTTTCAGATGATGGTTCGACATCACCGTGTAATTCTTTTGCTTTTCAATACGAAATACAGTTGCCATGTGTTACTCCTGAGGTGATATATACAACACACTACGCTTTTTGGCGGAGCATATTTATTCACATACTATCATTGAAAGATTTTATGACGCCTGGAGCTTCCGATTTGATTTTTGGAGGTTGGGTATCATAATGAAAAAAATTTGGGTAGAAAAAGCAAAAATGCTTTTTGATTCCTGTGTCGGAGTGTTTTTTGCACTTGTACTAGTTGACTTGAATATGCCGACCGGTCTGATTATTAAAACAGCATTAAATGTATTATGGCAGTTGCTTTCTCCAAAGGTGAAAGTAACTGCGGCGTTTATTGTGATTACGATGTACATAATCGCATTTTCGTTGATATGCAGATGATATTTTATTGATATGGGCAGCGTTAGTGATCTTTCAAAAAATACATAAGTCGAGTCGGAAGTTCTTGCCTTCTTTTTTAGAATTCCGGCGCTAACCCATACTTGCCGGGGCGGCGCAGCTGGTCAGAGACTGCACCAGTTTTCGAGTTTGAATCGGGATGGAGGATGGAGAGGAGAGTTATACAAACAGCCAAAGGCTGTTGTAAGCAAAAAGGTTTAGTCGTAATCCACTACCATTGGCTTTGTTTCTGTTAAATAAGCAACAATAGTGGTCTTTGACGCGCCGTTGGGACGATAAAAGGTGTATTCTTGGGCATACTGCCCACGGAACTCGTCTCCTTTTGGCAGTAAAAGAGAAAATTCAGCAACCGTGTATTCTTCTTTTTTATAGGACAGGTAGCTGATAGGCGGATGCACATAGGTTTGTGCAACGATCCGCGCGCCGTTCGGCAGATCGTATTTGTAAAAACGCACGCGTAGTTCGGGAATCTCTTTCCAGATGCCCCAGCGCGCATAGTTGTCTAAAAACGCTTCTCTCTCTTGCTTGTTTCGCAATCGTTTTAGCTTGTCGGTTGGTTGTACGCTTTGTGACATCGTGTCACAAAGTACGGCTTCAGCTGACGGAACACACTGCTTTTCAATATTCTTTAAAGCCGCATCTGTCTTATCTGAACCGATAGGGCAAGCGGTTTTTTCTTTTTTTCGGTCTTCGTTGAGAATATCCGAAATTTTTTTTGCAGATACACCGGGGTAAAAGGCAGCTACTTGAATAGATCCTGCTTGAGAAAGAGATGGAACCTTGCCGGTCTGACAAATGCAGTCATACAGCAAGTGTTGCTGCTTGGTTGGAATATCTGCTAAAATCAGACCAACTGCCATTGACATGGCAAAAATTTGCCGGGATGGGTCTGCCTTGATTTTTTGCTCCTTGTTGTCTACCATATTGAGCAGTGGGTCAATTAATTTGGCCAAGCGAACATATCGATACACCTGCCGGCTGCTGACGCCGGAATCTTGGGCGATTTGGTTTGCACTCCATGTTTCGGAAGTGGAATTGGTTGACTTTTTCCCTTGGTGGCGCAACGCGTCCATTTCCATGGCATAGGCCTTTGCCAGTTCGGATGGCAGAAGGTGTGAACGGCGGCGGTTGGCCTGCACCATCCATACAGTTGCGGTGTAATCGTCCATGGTCGGCTTTACGATTGCCGGAACCTCTTTCAGTCCCAAAAGTTGTGCTGCTTTACAGCGGCGGTGTCCTGATAACAGCTGATAGTATCCATCCATTGCGCGCAAGGTAACCGGCTCTTGTATGCCGTGATCCCGAATGCTTTCCATCAAATCTTGCATATCGGCATCCATTTGGACGCGAAACGGATGGTTGGGAAAGGTTTTGATTTGCTCTAATGGAACGGATATGACCATACTTTCACCGACAGCGGTGCCGATCGGCGGAGCAGGGGCGGGGGATGACGGCATTTGAAAGGCGAGCTTTTCAGCCATTCTGTAAGACCTCCTCAGTTAAACGGCGATAAGCGTCTGCAACCTTGCCATTAGGATTGAAAGCAAAAATACTAATGCCTTTGGATGCCATTTCCTGTGCACGAACGGAATACGGAATGTATGTATCAAACACTCGGATTTGCAGTTCACTGCCGCAATCACGCAAGTCCTGCCACCCGGATTTGCCCAGACGCGTGCGTAAATCCAGCATTGTAATCAGGATGCCTTCAATAGTAAGATTGGGGTTGTAATATGCTCGAATGCTTTGTATGTATTCCAAAATGCTGCTGATGCCCTCAACAGACATAGCGTCTACTTTCACAGGAATCAGTACGCTGTCAGAAGCGGTCAGCGCATTTACAGGCAGCAAGTCCAGTGACGGAGAGCAGTCTATCAGAATGTAGTCATAGCTTTCGCGCAGCGGGGTAAGAATCGTTTTCAGCACACATTCTCGCCCAGTCGGCACACCGACTAAAGAAAGCGCCGTGTTACGCAGTTCCTTGTTCGCCGGAATATAATCTATACCGTCACAATAATGCTGCACGACGATATGTAAATTTCGCTCTCCCAGCATAACGGCGTGCATAAAATCGGATAAATAGATTTTCTCTGTACGCTCTTTATGGGTGAGCGCCACAACGGTTAAGCTGCGTTGCGGGTCTGCATCCACGAGCAGCACGCGTTTTCCTGCTTTGGCAAGACCTGCGCCTAAATTTAATGCGGTGGTTGTTTTGCCGACGCCGCCTTTTTCGTTTGCGATTGCAATGATTTTTGCCATTTTATACATCCTTTCTTCTCGGGGTATCCCGGTATAGCACTTTGTAACTTACTGTAAAACAGCGAACTCTTGCATCAGCCAATATACACCTAAAGCAATAGATACGATTAAAAGCAATAGAAGCACAATCCAGAAAAAAACAAATAATATGGGACAATCTTTTTTTAAGCTTTGAAAGCCATTAGTCCATGGCAAGAAAATGAGCAAAAAAGCTATAAATGCACAGAGCGCTGCTTTAATTAAGTTCATTCGACTCCATCCTTTTTTTATCTTGACTTATAAAAACACCATTAGAGTGGCGAATTGCTTTACTTTGTGACACGATGTCACAAAGTAAATTCTTGTTGTTCGATTATGGCTTTTGCGGGTGCGTTCTGCTCGGATAAAGCTTCGGCCAGCATGTTGGCTTCCTGTTCTTTTGTAACACCAAATTGGTAGTTTAGCTTATCAGCAAGGTCACGAATATTCGGGGCACCGGCTAAACTGATGTCAATAGGGCAGTAGCCGGGGTGACCGCGATGCAGCATTGCAAATTCGCCGGTGGGCAAAACGGTATAGCAAAATTCCGGTAAGTTTTTCATCGCCAAAACATCCTTTCTTAAACGGCTTTCATCAAGTCTTCGACCGTTGTGTGCAGGGATTGTGCAATGCGTCGCAGTTCTGACAGATGAAAATCAGAAGGATTGTTGAACCGGTTATAAAGCGTAGCTAAGGAAATGTTGGTGCGTTGAGCAAGCTGCTCTTTATCAACAGACCATATTTCCATCCCGCGCTTGATATTGGCAACCAAATATTTATTTTGTTTTTGCTCTTCCGTTTGTTTTAATCTTGACATAGCATTCACCTACTAATGTGGGTTAAAACAATAAATCTTCAATAGAACAGTGCAAAACTCGCGAGAGCTCAATAAGGTTTTCAGTGTTTGGTCGGCTTTCTCCGCGTTCCCACTGGGAGATTGCACCTTGTGTAACGCCCAGTTTTTTTGCGAGATACTTTTGTGAGTATTTTTTTGTTTTGCGAATTTCTTTCAACTTATCCACACAAATCCCTCATCAATATAATAGATTTGCTATTATATTAGCACGGCTATTAGCGCATGTCAATAGTTTTTCTAATATTTTCTGGGTTTTTGTTGAATTATATTAGTTGAACTAATATAATTGGGACAGGTGATATGCATGAGGGAAAGATTAAGAAAGTTGCGAAAAGAAAACGGATTGTCTCAAGCAGAAATGGCGAAAAAACTGAATGTTCACCAAACAGCTGTTAGTCAATGGGAGCAGGGCAGGACGACTCCTGATATGCAAACGCTTATCAAAATATCTCAGTTGTTTTCTGTTAGCACCGATTATCTGTTAGGTGAGACTGAGCAAAAAGGTGCAACAGCGCAGGATAATGATTTTGTATTGAATGAACACGAAAAAGACTTAATTTCTGCATACAGAAAAAAAACAGCTATGCAGCCTGCCGTTGATCGATTGCTTGAAGTACAACAAGGCGAGTCGGACGGCTCCGCTGCATATATTGCAGCACACGGTAAGGATTCAAAGGGTGGGGCAACCATTCATCTGTCTGTTGATGAACTGGAAAAACTGAATAAAGCGCCGGAAACGGATGAAGATTTTTAATTGAGCAAAAAAACTCCAAGGACAAGCTGTCCTTGGAGAAATGTGAAGGCGGGTTATGGTTAACATTGAGGGGTCAGAAATGCGGCGTGGCAAACGCTGATTGATTTCAAGGTCAAGCGGCTGCCGGTAAATGTGCTTTCCATAGCAAAGGAATACGGAATTCATGTAATAAAAAACGATCAGGCAAAAATGCTTTCCACCAACCAGTGTGCGTTGTGTCTTTTTGTAAATGCGCAATGGTTCATTGTTTATGACGAGACGATGTCCGTGACACGCAAGCGTTTTACGGTCGCGCACGAATTAGGGCATATTTTTCTTGGCCATGCAATAGAAGAAGGCTTTTATGCGCGTCGGTTTGATGGTATGCATCCTAAAGATGAAACAGAAGCTAACATGTATGCAATTCGTTTGTTAGCGCCTGCGTGTGTGCTTTGGGGATTGGATTTACATACGCCTGATGAGATTGCAAGGGTATGTTCTATTTCTTTTTCTTCAGCAAAATGGAGAGCAAAGCGTATGGAGGAATTGTATAAGAAAAATCAATTCTTATCTTTGCCTTTGGAGAAAAAGGTTTATAAGCAGTTTGAGGGATATATTGCTTGTTCAACTTGTGGGAAGGGAAAAACATAAATGAAATGTATTGGTCGTATGAAATGCCTTTCTATACGAGTTACCATAAAAAAGGAGCAGACCAGAAGTCTGCTCCTTTGTGTAAAATAAATATTATTGCAATTCCGGGAGAAAGTCGGTTAAAGGCTTATGCTGTGGTGCTTCCTCAGATTGCGCGAGGGTTAGCGCTTTGTTCCAGGTTTTTTCTACCTCATATTTCAAGAATTCTTCGAGAGAGTCTAACGCTTCCTGCTCGTCGTATTTGTTTAAACACGCATAATATAAGCCCTTGTCTTCGTTGTATACGACCAGCGGCGGTTGGTTGTTTATCATAAAATAATAATTAAGCAGGGTTCTGCCGACACGGCCGTTTCCGTCCGCAAAAGGGTGGATGCTTTCAAAGCGTGCGTGGAGATAGGCTCCCACCCTTAAATATTGTGTGCCGCTGTATGCATTGATTTCATCCACCAGCTCTTGCATATCCGTGGCGACTGTTTCCACGGGAGAGCCGACCTCGTGAATGCCGGTCACATAGTCATGCTTTTTAAATTCACCCGGTCGCTCGCCGTTTTCCACATAGCGCCGTTCGTCATATGTGCCGCTTGTCAGGACACGGTGAATCTCTTGGATGAGCTCAACGGAAATCGGCTCTTTTGTAATGATTTTCTCGCGCAGGAATTCATAGCAGAGCTTTTGATTCTGCTGTTCAAAAATAGCGCGTGTGTCACCGGTGTATCCGGTAACCTTGCCGTTTTCAAATATCTCCCGGGTATCATGGTAGCTGACATCGGCATTTTCTATTTTTCCAGAGTTATATGCGAATATAATGCGGAAGTTATCCAAATACTTATCCAGGTCACTGGCGTTGGCGATGGCGTAAGACTGCCAAAGCGAAACGGTGTCTTCGTATTTTCCCATCATCATGCCTCCAATCACAAATAGTATATCATATTTTTTCTGTAATGTGGAAAATTTTTTACTTTGTGACATCGTGTCACAAAGTTCTTAGAGGGGAGTAAACCTATGGCAACTGCAAAGAAACTGCCCAGCGGGAATTATCGAGTTCGAGTTCATGTTGGGAATGGTAAATATAAATCTTTTACAGCCGAGCGAAAAGCTGATGCCGAATACGCGGCCAATTTATATTTGCAAACCTGTAAGGACAAGCGCTCACCGACAAAAATCACGGTCGGCGAGGCGATAGACCAGTACATCGAAAGTAAAAGCAATATACTTTCGCCGTCAACGATAAGAGAGTACAGGCGCATGCGTAAGCAGTACTTGAAAACCATTATTGATAAGCCGGTTTTTAAACTGAGCAATCAGGAGGTGCAGTCAGCAATCAACATTGAAGCGCAGACGCACGCCTATAAAACTGTTCGGAATATTTTCGGATTATTGTCTGCAGCTTTGAAAGGCAAAGTGGATTTGGATATTGCGCTTCCGCAAAAAGAAAAGATAAAAATCACAATACCAACGCAACAAGAAATACAGCTGCTATTACAGTATGCAGCAGGAAAGGAACTCGAGTTACCAATCCTATTATCAGCGTGTTTAGGCCTGCGTCGCGGTGAAATTGCGCCACTGGATTATAGCGATATTGATTTTCAGAGAAAAACTATTACCATTTCAAAGTCAATGGTGTTAAATAGTTCAGGCGAATGGGTTGTAAAAAAGCCGAAGACCTACTCCGGCAATCGAACCTTGAAGGTTTATGATTTTGTTTTAGATAAGGTGCAAGAACGCAAAGATGCGAATCTACCCTTGATTTCTTTGACGCCAAATCAAATCAGTGATGAATTTTCTTATGCCTTGGAGAAAACGGGATTACCGCATTTTCGATTCCATGATCTCAGGCACTACAATGCTTCAGTAATGCTGTCACTAAATATTCCAGACAAATATGCTATGGAACGCATGGGGCATGCTACAAATAACATGCTTAAAACAGTTTATCAGCACACTATGCAGGAAAAAGAGGATAGTGTGGACGCTGCCTTGAGTGAATATTTCAACGCTTTGTCAATTCCTAAAGAGTAATTGGTGCTGCTGAACTTGATTTCGTGTCATATTTTCGTGGCATAAATGTTTCTAAAATCTTAAAAACCGTTCTAAAATCATAGAAAATTTTCTAAAATTTTAGAAACACAAAATGCCGAAAACCCTTGATGTAAAAAGAAAAACCTTGTATTCGTTGAGAATACAAGGCTTTCTTTGTTGGTGCGAGAGACGGGACTTGAACCCGTACGGGATTACCACACGCCCCTCAAACGTGCGCGTCTGCCGATTCCGCCACTCTCGCAGAAAGCGTTGCTCTTTTGCAACGGTGATTATTATAGCAAAGGTTTCTTGCGGTGTCAAGAATTTTTCCGAAAAAACAGCAACTTTTCTGCGCTTTTTTGAAAGCAGACAGACAAAAAGCCATTCGGTTGATTTCTAATGTCGATAGCGCTTATTCCCGCCAGAATTTGCGGTCGAGGCTTCGGTACTGTATCGCTTCGGCGACGTGCGGCACGTCCACTTGTTCTGCGCCGTCGAGGTCTGCAATCGTGCGTGCCACGCGCAGAATTTTATCATATGCCCTTGCGGAAAGCCCGAGTTTTTCAAACGCGTTTTTCAAAAGTGTTGCCGCCGCAGGGGTCGGGGTGCAAAATTCACGGGTCTGTGCAGCATCCATTTTGGCGTTGCAGGTGATGCCGGTGCCTTTCAGTCTTGCAAGCTGGCGCTCCCGCGCGCGGTTGACGCGCGCCTGAATCGCGGCGGAGGGCTCGGCTTTTTCGCCGGTCGAAAGTTCGTCAAAATCCACCGGCGGCACTTCAATGTGAATGTCCAACCGGTCAAGCAGCGGACCGGAAACCCGCGAAAGATAACGCTGCGGCGCGCCGGGCGGGCAGGTGCATTTTCGCGTCGGGTGCCCGTAAAAGCCGCAGGGGCAGGGGTTCATTGCGCAGACAAGCATCACTGAACACGGATAAGAAAAAGTTGCCGCCACACGCGCAATGGTGATTTTGCCGTCCTCAATGGGCTGGCGCATGATTTCCATTGCCGTGCGCGAAAATTCCGGCAGCTCGTCTAAAAACAAAACGCCGTTGTGCGCCAAAGAGATTTCGCCGGGGCGCGGCACCGTGCCGCCGCCGGAAAGCCCGGCCGGGGAGACTGTGTGGTGCGGCGCGCGAAACGGACGCACCTTGATAAGGGACACATTTTTCGGCAGTGCGCCGGCAACGGAATAAATTTTGGTGGTTTCGAGCGCCTCTTCAAAGGTCATGTCAGGCAGTATGGAGGGAATGCGCTTTGCGAGCATGCTTTTCCCCGAACCCGGCGGACCGATCATCATCACGTTGTGTCCGCCGGCGGCCGCAACCTCCAAAGCGCGCTTGGCTTCCTGCTGCCCTTTGACGTCGGCAAAATCCGGCAAATCGGGCGGCAGGGTGGTTTCGGTGTAATCGCTCGCCGAAACCGGCGCAATCGTCTCTTCTTTGCGCAAATGCCGCAAAAGCGCGTCCACCGTTTTAACAGGATACACATCAATGCCTTTGACTACGGCGCCTTCCGCTAAATTCTCATACGGAATGTAAATTTCGCGAAAGCCTGATTTTTTCGCTTCCATCACCATCGGCAAAACGCCGTGCACGCCGCGTACTCTGCCGCTTAACGACAGCTCGCCTAAAAATGCACAGCCTTCGGTGTCGCATTTTAATTGCCCGGTCGCTTTCAAAATCGCTATAAGCACCGGCAGGTCATAAATCGGCCCCTCTTTGCGAATGTCCGCCGGGGCGAGATTAACCGTAACGCGGCTGACGGGAAAATCCAAACCGCTGTTGCGAATGGCGGCGCGCACGCGCTCCCGACTTTCCGACACCGCCGCGTCGGGAAGCCCCACCATGTCAAACCGCGGCAGTCCCGCCGACAAATCCGCCTCCACGCGGACCGGATAGGTTTCCATGCCGAACAGCCCCACGCTGTTAACACTTGCAAACAAAATACCACCTCCGAAACTGGTTTAATTATATCATAAATCCCCACATTCTTCAATCGACACTTTTCTGTTTGCCTTATACGGCGTTTTGTAGTATACTGTTGTTATCCACAAAACTTTCAATCTGATGGGAGGTTTTCCTATGAATGATATTCATGCTTTGTATGACCTTTGGTGCGAAAAAGCAACGGCGGACAAAGATTTGCTGCCGGAGCTTGAAAGCGTAAAGGGCAATGAAGACGAAATTCTCGACCGTTTTTATAAAAATCTGGAATTCGGCACGGCGGGGCTGCGCGGCGTTATCGGCGCGGGCACAAACCGTATGAATGTGTATACCGTCAATCAGGCAACACAGGGCCTTGCCGATTATCTTAATGCGGATTTTGAAAACCCGTCGATTGCCATTGCTTACGATTCGCGGATTAAATCCGACGTGTTCGCGCGTTCTGCGGCGGCGGTGTTGGCGGCAAACGGCGTGCAGGTGCATTTGTATCCGGAACTTGTGCCCACCCCGATGCTTTCCTACGCGGTGCGCACGCTCCATTGCAGCTCCGGTATTATCATCACCGCGAGCCACAACCCCTCAAAATACAACGGCTATAAATGCTATGACCCCAACGGCTATCAAATGACCGATGAGGCGGCGGCAAAAACCTATGCTTATATTCAGAAGGTGGATATGTTCTCCGGCGTGCGGACGATGGGCTTTGACGAAGCGGTCGCCGCGGGGAAAATCACCTATATCGGCCGCGAGGTGTTTGAGAACTTCTATAAAGAAGTGCGCAAGGCGCAGGTCAACCCCGACGCGGCAAAAGGCTCCGACCTTTCGGTGATTTATACGCCGCTCAACGGCACGGGCAACAAGCACGTCCGTGAGATTTTAAAAGAAATCGGAATTGCCGACGTCACCGTTGTTCCCGAACAGGAACTCCCCGACGGCAACTTCCCGACCTGCCCTTATCCGAACCCCGAAATCCGTCAGGCGTTCGAGCGCGCGATTGCGCTTACCGAAACCAAAAAGGCCGATTTGCTGCTCGCGACCGACCCCGACTGTGACCGTGTCGGCATTGCGGTGCTTGACGACGGGGAATATAAGCTGATGACCGGTAACGAAGTCGGCGCCATGCTTACGGAATATGTGCTGTCCTCGCTTTCCGAACAGGGAAAACTGCCGAAAAACCCGATTGTCGTGAAAACGATTGTAACCTCCCGTTTGGTTGCGGAAATTGCCGCGGCTTACGGCGCTGAAACCGCCGACCTTTTGACCGGCTTTAAATACATCGGTGAACTGGTCACCAAGCTCGAAAAGAAAGGCGAAACCGACCGCTTTGTGATCGGTATGGAGGAATCCTACGGCTATCTGCGCGGCGCACACGCCCGCGACAAAGACGCGGTTGTCGCGTCGATGCTCATTTGCGAAATGGCGGCGTATTACAAGCGTAAAGGTATGAGCCTTTACGACTTCATGCAAAGTATCTATAAGAAATACGGCATGTATCTCAACACGCTTTTGAACTTCAACTTTGAGGGCGCGGCGGGGATGCAGAAAATGCAGGATATGATGACTTCGCTTCGCAACAATCCGCCGAAAGAAATCGCCGGCGAGCGCGTGCGGCTGATTTCCGACTATGAAACGAGCTTCACCAAAGATACCGCAACCGGCGAAGAAACGCCGATTACACTGCCGAAATCCAATGTGTTAAGCTACCGTCTGGACGGCGCGACCGGCGTAATCGTTCGCCCGTCGGGCACAGAGCCGAAAATCAAAATCTATGTCACTTCGGTGGCCGATACCCGCGAAAACGCACAGGCGAAAGCGGACCAAATTGCCGCCGATATGGAAAAAGCACTTGGAATTTGAAGGGACTAATGCAAAATGATGAACAGTAAAATTGCCGTTCGGGTCATCGCCGTGATTATGGCGGTTTTGATGCTCGCCACGACCGTGACCGTGCTTGTCAGTGTGTTCGGCAATATGTAAGAAGGAATTTAAAACAACAAAGACAAAGCCCGGTTTTCGACAGAATGCCGGGCTTTGTTCATTAAAAGGCTGAAAAACGACTTTTTATACAGATTACACAAAAAATTAGTTGACAAAACCGGGAATTATAGTATAATATTTTTTATACACTTGAAACTTTTGTAATTTGCCCCTGCGAGGTGGATCTGTTTGGCTGAACCGACAAAGACTGCGTCCGAACACGCAACCGAAGCGTTGGTTTTGGCTGCACAGAAGGGGGATCACGCGGCGTTTTCCCGCTTGATTGCGGATATGCTGCCGCTTGTGCGCCGCCAGTCGGCAAAATACAAAAGTATCCTGCTCGATTCCGACGACTTGCTGCAAGAGGGCCTTTTGGGTCTGATGACCGCGGTGCGCACCTATCGCCCGGGCGGGGAAGCGTCGTTTCCGACTTACGCGCGTGTCTGCGTCAATAATCGGATTCGCTCGGCGCTTCGCAAAGTTTCCGGCGCGAAACGCGTGCCCGAAAACGAGCTTGTCCCGTGGGAGGACAACCTCGGCGCGGCGCCCTCACTTAGTCTTGAGGAAATGCAGGATTTGCGGGAGGAATGCAAACAAATTCTCGACGCAATCGAGACCGGCCTTTCCGCAACGGAAAAAAGTGTGCTCAAGTTATTCCTTAGCGGCCTTTCTTATTGTGAAATTGCAGAAAAGATTGGTTCTTCGCCCAAATCCGTTGACAATGCGCTTCAAAGGGTTCGGCAAAAGCTGAAGAAGTAAACTTAGAAACTTCATCGATACGCCCTTTCTCAGCAAGGAGAGCATTGACAACTATGCGGCGGTGCAAATCCGCTCGGGGTAAAAATATTTTTTTCAAGCGAGGTAGCAAAATGTACGAAGACAAGACCATCATCTGCAAAGAGTGCGGGAAAGAATTTACTTTCACTGCCGGCGAGCAGGAGTTCTATGCTGAAAAAGGGTTTGTAAACGAGCCCCAGAGATGCAAAGCTTGCCGCGATGCAAGAAAGAACGCTGCGAGAGGGGAAAGAGAAATGTTCACGGCGACCTGCGCGGCCTGCGGCGGCGAAGCAAGAGTGCCGTTCCAGCCCCGTGACGACCGTCCGGTTTATTGCAGCGAATGCTTTGCAAAGATGAAGGAGCAACAGGCATAAGGTTTTAACATAGTTTAAAATAAATATGCAAAACCCACCGACATCATTTGGTGCAGGTGGGTTCTTTTTTGTATTATTTTTATAAAACTCATGTAAAGGAATACAGCCTTACAGAAAAAGCCTGCAAAATTTTGACAGGCTTTTATTTATAGATGCCGATTTCTACGCGCAGTTTGCCTTTTTTGGTCTCGCGCGCTACGCCGTCAAAAATAAATCGCCCGAGTCCTCGAACGGAAATAATGTCGCCTTCCGTCGGCGAGAAGTCCGATTTTGTTATTTCGCGGCTGTTGACAAACACACGACCCGCGGCAATACGTTTTTGCGCGTCTGCGCGGGAAAGGCGAAATACTGCGGCGCAAAGCGCGTCAAGGCGAGTTCCGGCAACCACAACTTCCGAATATTCCGGCGCGCACACCGCGTCCGGCGGCAGGGCTTCCACAGCCGAACAGCGCACCGTGGTGTGTTTTACGCGCGAAAGCTCCGAAAGAATACAGGAAACGACCGTGCGCATGCAAAAGACATAGCCGCAGTTTTCCGTTACGACAATATCGCCGATCATTTCCCGGCGAAGCCCCAAAGAGAGCAGTGCACCTAAAAAATCGCGGTGCGTGAGCGCGTCGGCGAATTTCTGTGCGGCGGGCGCAATGCAAATCCACTGCGCCGGAAGTTCGTCCGTTTCCGGCGTTTCTGTAAACCCGAAACAGGCGATTCGCCGCTCCGCTTCTTTGTAGCCGCCCCAAAGAAACACTGGCGAAGAAAAGCGGGTCTCTTCTAAAACGCTTTGCTCGTGCATATCTAAAAAGTCGGAAAACACCGGCGTTCGCCGCGTGTCAGCGCGGTCGCAAAGCTCCGAAAAGCGTCTGCGGAGCGCTTCTTTGTCGTCTTGCATGGTTACGCGTCCTTTGCTTCACTTTCAGGGCTTTCCGTCTTTTTGTGGCGGTGAATGATGAACCGGTTGCAGGGGTAAGTCCAAATGGATGGAATGAGCATGCCGATAATTTTGATGATTAAATCCCAAAGGTTGCCAGTTAAGGCGTGTGCCTGCGCGAAGGTTGTCATTGCCGAGCCGATCCAGCCGTTTGCGAAAATCGTGAAGATGACCATCAAGACATAAAGCACCATGCTCAGCGCGGGGTTCGCGTCCGCTTTAAAGGTGATTTTGCGGTTTAATACAAACGCAATCGCATAGCCGACGGTGGTGGAAATCAAATAGGTGTATAAATAGCCTTTTGAGGTGATGCCGATCATGTTGAGCGTCGGGTTTGTAATCGCCACCGAAGTCAGCGCGGCAAACACCGTGTTCAAAAACACCATATGTACAATCAGTTCAATAACCGAAGAACTGCCGCCCATAATCGAAAATTTGATGAATTTCCAAACTTCGGGGTGGTTCTCGGTAAACCGACGGAACGCGTTAGGTTTTTTGGTCGTGTTTTCAGGTGTCTGCAAGGGAAATCCTCCTTTATAAATTAAAACAGCTTAGCGAGCAATACAATCAAAATGATGATGGCCGCCAAAACGGCGAGCGCTTTTTCAATCATCGGAATTGCCGCGTCAAAACAGGTCGGCGAGTGACGGAAAATGAAATCTTTAAACGGCTTGTGAAGCTTGTTGCCGACAAGGTCTTTAAATTCGAGCGTGTGGGTTTGATAGGTTTCGGGGTTTTCAGCGTCTAATTCAATGACCCGTACACCGCGGTGCACGCCGTTGCCGTATTCGTTAAAGCCTGCGCTTTGCGTAAAGCCCAAATCCACGTTGCGGTAACGCCCGACAAAGCTGTTTTTGTGGTCGTGTCCGACAAACACGGCAAGCACATCGCCTTTTTCCGCGAGCGCGTCAAATTCGCCGGTATTTTCGTCGGGAATTGACGGCGGCTCTAACAGCACGTCGCCCGCTTTGCAGGTGTCGCCCAACAGGTAATATTCGTTTTTGTGTATGCGAAACGCGCGAATCGCGCCTTTTGTGCCTTTTTTCACCTGCTTGAGCACGTGGTAATATTCTTGTAGGGGAATGTGCTGGAACACAATCGACGGCACGACCTTGCCGCCGTTATCTTCAATCAATTTGTCGCGGGTCTTTTTGTACCACTCGATTTGTTCTTTGGTGACCGCTTCATAACCACCTTTTTTGTCGGTGCCGGAATCAATCAAATAAAGGTTAAACACAAGCTTTTTGCCGTCGGCGCTGTAAATCGGCAAAGCAAATGTGCCGCCGCCGTCAATTTCTTCGGCCTGTTCCCCGACACAGCCCGGGAAGCTTTTGTAAATGTCCTCAAACTGGTCGCGGTTGGAAACGCCGACCTGCCGGTCATGGTTTCCGAACGTCACGGCGAACGGAATCCCGCGGTCGGTAATCGGGCGCATAATCTTTTCAATCGTCGCGGCAACGTGCTTTTCAAGCTCTTTGCCCTTGCCTTTATAGGTGATGCCGTAGCCCTTAATCTGGTCGCCGGTCAAAACGACCAAATCGGGACGCTCGGCTTCCACCGCTGCGTTTAACAGGGCGAGCGTGTCCGGCGAAATGTTCGGGACTTCCTGAATGTCCGTAATTTGCATGATTTTAAATTTGTTTTGCGCGTTGAATTTCAGCATATATCGTGTCCTTTCATTGCTCCTCGTTTCTGTTTTCTGCGTTTTTAATCGTGTCATCTGTATGGACATCTTTTGCCGAAGCCTTTTTGCGCCGGATTGCCTGCACAACCGCTGCTACCGCGGCGCAGACGAGCGCGACCAAAATCAACAGAATCATCAGGTTCATCGGAATATAGTCATAGGCCTTGTCGCCGAGCAGCGTAAATAAAATCACGCGCGGCGCAATGCCGAGAAAGGAAAACAGCAAATATTTGAAAAAGTTATATTTGCTGCCGCCTAAAAATAAGCTGACAAAATCAATCGGAAAAACGGGCAAAAGCCTTAAAATAAAAACCGAAGCGTTCTTTTTGTTGTCCTGCATTTCGAGAATCCGGCGACCGCCTTTGTTTTGCGAAAGCTTCTTTTGAATCGCGTCGCCGCCCAAAAACAGCCCAAACAAATACGAAGCGGTAATCTCAATTAAAATGCCGGCCAAATTGATAAAAACCGCAGCGGCGGGTTCAAACGCCATGCCGACGGAAAGGTAAAAAATCGACGCCGGAATCACAAACACAAGCCCTTTGAGCAGGTAAACCCCCAACACGGCGAGCACAGCTACCGCAAGGGAGGGCGCCGCCTGCACCAGCGCGCGCACGTCAAGGTTGCGAAGCTCATCGTAGTACACCACAATGACGGTGAACACGACCGCGACAGCGGCGATTTTTAAAAACAACTTTAAGTAAGTTTTACGGTCTATTGCGAACACTCCTTGTGCAAAACTGCAACTATTGTAACATACTTCGCGGGAAAAATCCGCACTTTTCCGATGGATTTTTTTCGAAACTGTGTTAAAATATTGTAAAATCCTATGAAGAAGGCGAATGTATGCGATATTGTGTATTCGGTGCCGGCGCGGTCGGCGGCAGCGTGGCGGCGGCGCTCACCGAAGCCGGATTTCCAACCGATACCATTGCCCGCGGGGCGCATTTAAAAGCCATGCGTGAAAACGGGTTACAAATTAAGCGTGCGCACGAAGCTCAAAAAACGGTGCGCGTGCAGGTGTTTACCGGGGAGGAATATAACCGAACGCCGGACGTGGTGTTTGTCTGCGTCAAGGCGTATTCCCTCGACAGCGCCATTGACTTTTTAAAGCGTGTTGCAAAGCCCGGCTGCGTGGTAATTCCGCTTTTGAATATCTTTACAACCGGCGAAACCTTGCAAAGGGAACTTCCGAACCTGCTTGTAACGGACGGCTGCATTTACATTGCGGCGAGCGTGGAAGCGCCCGGCGTGTTGGCGCAACAGGGTGATATTTTCAGAATTGTCTATGGTGTGCGCGACCGCAAAGACGATTGCCCGGTTTTGCACCAAATTGCAGAAGATTTAAAAGCCGCCGGGATTACCCCGGTGCTCACCGACCATGTCCGCCGGGACACGCTGAAAAAATATGCCTACACTTCACCTATGGCGAGCGCCGGGCTGTATTTTGACGCAGATGCGGCGGCGTTTCAAAAGCCGGGCGAGCCGCGCGAATGCTTTTGCGCGCTGATGCGCGAGATTGCCGCGCTTGCAAAAGCGATGGGTGCCGAATTTGATATTGATATTGTCAAAACCAATTTGTCGATTTTAGACGCGCTCACGCCCGACGCTTCTACGTCTATGCAGCGCGATATCCGCGCGGGGAAGTCCTCGGAAATGGACGGACTGATTTTCACACCGGTGCGGTTAGGGCAAAAATACGGCGTGCCGACACCGACTTATGAAAAAATCGCCAAGCATTTCGGCTTTTCGGAATAAAGAAACAGCACCCGCAGAAACACTGCGGGTGCTTTATTTTTATTATGCGGTTTCCGCGACTGCCGAAGCGGTGACGGTTTCCGCCGCAGAAGTCGCGGTTTCGGTTTCTGAGACGGTTTCTGTTTCAGTTACGGTTTCCGGCTCGGTCGTCGTCGGGGCGGGTTTGGTGGTCGTCAGCGCCGGCGTGTCGGAAATGATGACCGCCTGCATGCCGATCGCCTTGTAAGCCGTCTGCACGCTCGATTTCGAATAGCGATAATTTTTCCCCTGTAACGAGTCGTTAAAATAGTAGCCTGTCGCGTCATACCCGACCAAAAGCAGGCAGTGCATCGGGGAAATCCAGGTAAAGGTCTCGTTTGTGCCAATTATAGTCCATGTGTGTGCGGGAGTTGGTTTTTTTACGCGCGCCATGTTCTGCGTTGCCCAAATGAGCACAGGCACGCCTTTGTCGATATATTGTTTGCAAAGCGCATCCAAAGAAACGCCGTAAACGGCTTTGACGCTGTATTTGTATTTGTCAATATAGCGGTTAACCGCGTTGACAATCACGGGAGCGTAACAACCCCAGCCTTTGTCGCTGTATGGGTTGCCTAAGAATACTTTGCGCGGGTCGTCGCCGAAGCGCGTACCGGTAGAATCCATAAAAGGCGCTCGACCCTTCGGCAAATACCGGTCAATAAAAGTTTCCACCGAAATCGGCATGCCGTAATATTGAAGTGCCATGACTGCCGCCACGCTTTCACAGCCGGTGGGGTATTTTTTGCGCTGATCAATAAACGGTACGTTTAAGCACCGAATCGGGTGGTTTTTGCTGGTGTTTTGGGTAACTTTTTGAGGGAGTGCCGGTTCGTCGCGCTCGACGGGCTTTGTCGTGCCGACAGGCTTCGGCGCCGGTTTTTTGGTGGTCGTTTCTGTGGCCGTTTCCGACTGTGTTTCGGTCGGGAGTGTGGTAACCTCCGTGACCGTCGTGCCGGGCGTTACGGATTCCGCAACCGGAATTTCAGCCGTGTTTCGCCGGTGCACAATGACGCCGGTCAGACAAAGGCAGACTGCCGCTAAGAAAACACCGGTCGCGGCAATCCATATTTTTTTACAGTTCGGCCCTTTCAAATAGGCGGCGAACTTTCGGAACGCGTCACGTTTTTGCATCTTTTCCTCTCTTCCTCAAGCAAAGCGCCGCTTAAAAGTCGGCGGCGATTGCTTCACAAAGCGCGTCAATCTCTGTAAGGTTTTCAGGCTTTACAGTAGACCGCAGGTTGACGCACGCGTCTAAAATCTGCATATTCTGCATCGAACCGATGATTTCCCGCATCAGCTTGCCGCTTTGCGGCGCCCAGGAACCGTTTTGAATGATGCCGACCGTGCGGTTTTTCAGCGCGTGCGCCGCAAGGTCGTGCAACAGCGTTTCCATGTTGCAGAAAATCCCGTTGTTGTAGGTGGTGGAAGCGAAAACAATGTGGCTGAAGCGGAACGCTTCCGAAACAATATAAGACGGGTCGGTAACCGATACGTCATACATCGCGAGATTGGTAACGCCGGCGTCGGCGAGTTTAGAAGCCAAAATTTCCGCGGCGTTTTGGGTGCCGCCGTAAACCGAGGCGTAGGCAATTAAAACGCCTTTTTCCTCCGGTTCGTAAGCGCCCCAAAGCTGATATTTCTCGACAAATGCGCCGATGTCTTTGCGCCAAATCGGACCGTGCAGCGGGCAGACATAGGCAATATCCAGCCCGGAAGCCTTTTTCAGAAGAGACAGCGTCTGCATGCCGTATTTGCCGACAATATTCGAATAATAGCGGCGTGCTTCGTCAAAGCCCTTTTGCGGGTAGCCGCATTCGTCGGCGAAAATCGCCCCGCCGAGTGCCCCGAATGTGCCGAACGCGTCTGCGGAGAACAAAACCTTGTCCGCCGTGTCGTAAGTCACCATGACCTCCGGCCAGTGGACCATCGGCGCCATGTAAAATTGCAAGGTATGTTTGCCGAGCGTGAGGGATTCACCCTCTTTAACAATCTGGCAGCGCTCGTCCGCGTCAAAAGTGAAAAACTGTTTAATCATTGTCAGCGTTTTGGCGTTGCAGACAATTTTCACTTGCGGATAGCGCAAAATCACTTCGCCGAGCGTGGCGCAGTGGTCGGGCTCCATGTGGTTGACGACAACATAGTCAAGCGCTTTGCCGTCCAGCGCAAACTCCAGATTTTCAAAAAACAACTCCGAAACGGACTTGTCCACCGTGTCTAACAGCGCGGTTTTTTCGTCTTTAATCAAATACGCGTTATAGGACACGCCGTTCGGAATGGGAAATACATTTTCAAACAGTGCAAGTCTGCGGTCGCTGCCGCCGAGATACACAATGTCGTTTGTAATATTTCTTGTGCAATGCATGGAAGATTCCTCCGATATGTTCAAAACTCAAAATGCATACTTTATTTATTGTAACACAAGTATGCAAGGAATGCTATGTTTATCCTTCCAAAAATCGACGTTTCACAAAGAAAAAAACGGTGAAATGTTACTTTCACCGTTTTTAATTCTGTTTATTTTTCTTCTTCGGGAGCGTCTTTTTCTTTTTTATCACCCTTGTAAAAGCTAGCGACCAACCAGTAATAAAGGGGAATGACCAAGAACACAATCCAAGTCGGGCTCCAAAGATTTGCCAAAATGCCGAAGCACATATAAACGAGAAGCGCAACTTCCGGAACGGGCATCGCGAGCAAGCGCGCCTTTTTGTTCGTGACGCACAAAGCGCCGGCTAAGTGGTAATAAATCGGAATCAGCAAAAAGACAAGCCACGCCGGGTGCCACAAGTTTGCTGCGAAACCGAACGCCAAAAAGATAAGAACCACAAACAGCGGGAAGGGGAATTTAAACATTTTAATGGCTTTTTTCTGAAGCTCGGTTTTTTCTTTTTTAGCTTTCTTTTCGGCTTCGGCAGTTTCCGTTTCACCACCATCTAAAACATATTGGTCATTTGCTGTGTTCAAAAGGGCGTCTAACGACATGCCGTAAAGCTCGGCGAGCGCCATTAAGTTGTCGGTGTCGGGCGATGCTTCTGCGCGCTCCCATTTGGAAATCGCCTGGCGGCTGATACCGAGTTTCGCCGCGAGCGCTTCTTGGGAAAGCCCGTTTTCTTTTCTGAGTTGTACAAGGCGGTTTGCAATTTCAATATTCACAAATTACTCGCTCCTTTATCTAAAAGAATCATGGGTTTATTATAACAGTAGCAAAACGATTACGCCACCGCTTCCGGTTTACAGACCGGCTTTTCCGCCGCAACCGGAGTTGACAACGTGCGGTTGCGCAAAACGGGCAAAAAGGTTAATAGCCCATTTCCGCACAGTTTTTCAGGTGCTCATCGTAAGTGGCGGCAAAGCGTGCTTCATACGGCGGCTCGGTGTCAATGACGAAATACAAATAATCGGTGTCGTCGGGGTAAAGCGCCGCGTTAATGGAACTCATGCCGGGGTTGCAAATCGGCCCCGCGGGCAGCGCGTCACAGCGATAGGTGTTGTAATAATATTTATAATGGTCAATTTTATCAGGATATTGCGTTTCGATGACGCCGGTGCAGTATTTCACCGTCACGTCGCATTGCAGTTTCATGCCTTTGTCAAGACGATTGTAAAGCGTGGAAGCAATCAGTGTGCGCTGTTCGGCGGTAAACGCCTCTTTTTCAATAATCGAGGCAATCGTCAAAATCTCGTGGACGGAATAGCCGAGCGCTTTGGCGCGCGCTTGCATATCTTCTGTAAATCTCGACGAAAACGTCGAAACCATTTTTTGAATGACCTCGTTCGGGTCGGTGTTCTTCTTGAATTCATAGGTGGCAGGGAACAAATAACCCTCCAACGGGAAACAGACATTTTTCGCCGAACGGACACTGCTTAAAATGCTGAACTTCGACAAGTCATAATTTTGCGCAGCTTCAATAAACGCGTCGCTGCCGCAAATGCCTTTGTCCTCCAAAAGCCAGGAAAGGCGCACAAGCGTGTAGCCTTCCGGCACGGTGACCGTGACCAAATTCGATTGCGCCACGGGCTGGGTTTCGGGCGCGTCGGTGCCGTCTGCATAAACGCCGCCGCTGTAAGTGGTTTGCGGCGAGAAAACGGCGCTGGTGGTTGTGTCCTCTTCGTCTTTTGATCCACAGGAAACAAAAGTCGCCAAAAGAACCAAAAGCAAGCCGATAGAAATGATTTTGCGTCGCATGGCGCTCTCCTTAAACAACAAAATTTTTCTTATTTTATCATTTTTTTCGACTTTTTGCAACCGCGAAGCAAAAATCCGCAAAGGAAATTTATCCGACAATATTGCGAAGCCATTTCCGTTTCCGATAGCGGAAAAGCCCGAGCACCGTTTTGTAAATTTCTTCCGACATCACCATGGCGTAAACGACATAAACCGGCTGTTTTAAAATAAGCCCGCCGAGCACCGCCATCGGCACGCCGATCGCCCACACGCCGGAAAAATCCAAAAACAAAGCGTACCGCGTGTCGCCGCCGCTGCGTAAAATGCCGACGATGATAATATAGTTGTTGGTTTTAAACGGCAAATATAAAGAAAAAATCAAAAGACAGGTCACCGCCGCGGCAAAGGTTTCCGCGGGCAGGTCGAAAATCGAGATAATGGCTTTTCGAAGCATGAAGAGCGCCAACGCCAAAAACAGAGAAAACACAATGTTCGCGCGCAAAAGCACGTGCGCGTGCCGCCGGGCGTCCTCCAAGCGGTTTGCGCCCATTTCGTTGCCGAGCACCACGCCCGTGGCGGAGGAAAGCCCCGCAAACGCCGCAATGAACATTTCTTCAACCACCTGTGTCGCGGTAATCGCCGCCATAGGCAAAACGCCCATTCGCCCGTAAACCAAAGCGTACATGGTAACGCCGATGCCCCAAATGGATTCGTTGAAAATAACCGGCAGCGCGATTTTGAAAAATTTGCGGACGAAAGCCCTATCAAATGCGAAGAGCTCCCGCAATTTTGCAGCGCCCGCGCTTTTGGTGACGTAAACATAGGTCAAAATCGCAATGCACTCAAACAGCCGTGCCACAAGCGTGCCGATTGCCGCGCCGCGAAGCCCCAACTGCGGAAAACCGAGTTTTCCGTAAATGAGCGTGTAGTTAATCGCGGCGTTGATGCCGATGGCGCAGCCGGTAATCACAACGGTAAACGCTACGCGGTTCACTGCACGGTAAAAATAGGTGTAGCACTGGGAAATCGCCTGAAACGGATAAGAAATTGCGACGATGGTCAAATAACTCGCGCCCAAAGTTATCGTGCCTTGTTCGGGCGTGAAAATACGCATAACGCTGTTGGGCGCGAAAACGCCGGCAACGGTAAAAATCAGCGCCGCGCCGACGCCGATGCAAAGCGAAAGCCCCAACACCCGCCGGACGTTCTTTAAATCTTTCTTGCCCCAAAACTGCGCGGTCAAAATTGTGGAGCCGCCGGCAACGCCGAACAGCACGAGCGACAAAATAAAAAACACCTTGTTGGCAAGACCGACTGCGGCGAGCGACGCTTCGCCCAAAGAGCCGATCATAACCGTGTCAATGACGTTTAAAAAGTTGTTTAAAAGCGCCTGCAACGCCACCGGCAACGCGATTGCAACGGTTTTCTTGTAAAAGCGCTTGTCATAAGGCTGTAACTTCTGCATTTTCTTTTCTGTCCCTTTCTTGAGAATGCCCCGATAGTGTATCATAGCCTATGCACTTTCGCAAGCAAAATTCCAAAAAAGCAAAACCGCCTGTTTTTCAAGGCGGTTTTTAATATTTTTTATTGCGACGCGCCGTCCTTTTCCCTTCGAAACGCTTGAAACAGCGGCAGACATTCCGTGAAAAATTTTTGATAGGCTTCGCAGTAGTCTTCGCTTTGCCGTGTGCGCTTACACCCGCCGGCGCGGCACATCGGATAAAGTTTACAGGTGCGGCATTTTCCCGGCACGAAAAAGCTTTCTTTTAAAAACTTTCTTGCGGTTTCACAGTTTGCCATCGCTTCAAAATCGTCGGTTAGGATATTGCCGAGCAGATATTCGTCCGTACAGTAAAAATCGCAAGGGTAAATGTTGCCGTTGCTTTCTGCAACAAACTGACTGGAGCAATGCCCAAAAATCCCGCATTGCTCGGTCGGAAGCCCCCAAAACAGGCGCACCCAGTTGTCAAACTGGCGAACGCTGACATATTGCCCGCGCAGGTAGTCTTCCGTATAAAGGCGAAACACATGAACCAGAAAATCGGCATATTGCGCGCTTGTCATAAAAAGTTCGCTTTGTTCTGTTGACCCGAAAGGACGAAGACAGGGGATAAATTGTAAATAGCGAAAGCCGTGGTCTCGAAAAAAGCGATAAACACGTTCGCCGTTTTCGGCGCAGTCGCCTGTGAGCACGGTGAGAATATTAAATTCCACTTTGTGTTTTTTTAGCATTTCTGCGGCGGCAAGCACCGTTTGGAATGTGCTTTCGCCCGCCGGCGTTTTGCGAAAGCGGTTGCCCCACTCGTCGCCGTCTAAGCTCAACCCCACCAAAAAGCCGTTTTCCGAGAAAAAGCTTGCCCATTCGTCGTTTAACGTGGTGCCGTTGGTTTGCAAGCTGTAAAAAATCGGGCTGCTTTTGCGGTTCAGGCGTTTGACGGTTTTTGCAAAATATGTAAAAAAGGAAAGCCCGCAAAGCGTCGGTTCGCCGCCCTGAAAGGTGAACGATACCGCCTGGCCGTCGGCAAAGCGAAGGGCTTTTTGAATGAGCATTTCAGCGGTTTCTTCTGTCATCGCGGCAAAACGCGGGCTTTCGCGGTGCTTTGCGACGTCGCGGTAAAAGCAGTAGTCACACGAAAGATTGCAAAGGGACGACGCGGGTTTAATCATCAACGAAACACAGGGCATAAAGCCGCCTCCTTTGCTTTGGTGTAGTTTTTAGCTTACTCTTTCGTTAGCATAGCACAGCCGCCCGCGCCGCGTCAAGCGGGCACAAAAAAGAAATCCCCGCCCGAAAGGGGGCGGGGAAAGGAAAAAATCAGTTGTATTTTTTGCGCGGAATGTAAGAGGTGTGCAAAATCTCGTGCGCCTTGTGGCTGCCGGGTTCGCCGAGAAATTCCGCATACATCTGTTTGATGGTTTCGTTTTCGTGGGATTTGCGCTTGGTTTTTTTCGCGTCGGCGTCGTAAAGCGCCTGGGCGCGTCTGGCTTTTAAATCCACGAAGTTGCGCACAACCGCGTGCTGAATCGGCTGACCGCCGCCGTTGATGCAGCCGCCGGGGCAGCCCATGATTTCAATGAACTGATAATCTGCGGTGCCGTCTTTGATTTTGTCCAAAATCACCTTGGCGTTTTTGGTGCCGCTTGCAACGGCAACTTTAATCTTGGTGCCGTCCACGTCGTATTCGGCTTCCTTGACCTCTTTCATACCGCGGACTTCTTTGAAGTCGACGTTTTCAAGCTCTTTGCCGGTCAGGGTTTCCACGGCGGTGCGAAGCGCCGCTTCCATAACGCCGCCGGTCGTGCCGAAAATGGTGGCTGCGCCGGTGGACTCGCCGAACGGATTGTCAAATTCTTCGTCGGGCAGGTGTTTAAAGAAGATGCCCGCGCTTTCAATCATGCGCGCAAGCTCACGTGTGGTAATCGCAATATCCACGTCAGGGTAGCCGGAAGCTGCCTGGTTCGGGCGCTTGGTTTCAAACTTTTTCGCGGTGCAGGGCATAACGCCGACCACAACCATATCTTTCGGGTCGATGCCCATTTTCTTTGCGTAATAGGTTTTCATTGTCGCGCCGAACATCTGCTGCGGCGATTTGCAGGTGGAAAGGTGCGGGATAAGTTCGGGGTAATAGTGCTCGCAGTATTTAATCCAGCCGGGCGAGCAGGAGGTAATCATCGGCAGAACGCCGCCGTTTTGGAACCGCTCCAAAAATTCGTGCGCTTCTTCGACAATCGTAAGGTCCGCGGCGAAGTCGGTGTCAAATACCTTGTCGAAGCCCAAACGGCGCAGCGCGGCAACCATTTTGCCCTCGACGTTGGTGCCGATGTGCATGCCGAACGCCTCGCCGAGCGTTGCGCGAATGGACGGCGCGGTGTTGACAATGACAAATTTTTCGGGGTCATTGATTGCGGCGAGCACCTTGTCGGTGTCGTCTTTTTCAACAATCGCGCCGGTCGGGCAGTTGACGATGCACTGTCCGCAGGAAATGCACGACACGTTGGCAAGGTCTTTGTCGAACGCCGAGCTGATGTGCGTGTCAAAGCCGCGGGCGTTTGCGCCGATAACGGAAATGCCCTGCGCGTCGCAGGCGGCAACACAGCGGCGGCAAAGAATGCATTTGTTGTTGTCACGCACCATGTGCGCGGCGGAGTCGTCGAAATCATAGTGAATGGTCTCGCCGGCAAATGCATTTTCGTCGTCTACGCCGAATTCCTTGCAAAGTGCCTGCAATTCGCAGGTCCCGCTTCGAATACAAGAAAGACAGCTCTTGTCGTGCGTGGAAAGAATCAGCTCGAGCGTCGTTTTACGGGAATGGCGCACCTTTTCGGTGTTGGTGAAGACTTCCATGCCTTCGCTTACCGGGTACACACAGGCGGTGACCAAGTTTCTCGCGCCTTTCACTTCGACCATGCAAATGCGGCAGGCGCCGATTTCGTTAATATCTTTTAAATAGCAAAGCGTCGGAATCTCAATACCGGCATATCTGGCCGCTTCAAGAATCGAAATTCCTTTCGGCACGCTTAAGGGCATGCCGTTAATTTGAATATTGACAGTTTCCATTTGGCACACTCCTTATCTTTTCACAACCGCGCCGAATTTGCAGGTTTCCATGCAAACGCCGCACTTGATGCATTTTTCGGTGTCGATGGTATGCACTTCTTTGACCTTGCCGGAAATCGCGCCGGCGGGGCATTTCCGCGCGCACGCCGTACAGCCGCGGCATTTGTCCGCGTCAATGGCATAGGTCATCAGCGCCTTGCACACACCCGCGGGACATTTCTTGTCGCGCACGTGGGCGATATATTCTTCGCGGAAGAATTTGAGCGTCGCAAGCACGGGGTTCGGCGCCGTCTGACCGAGGCCGCAAAGGGAGTTTGCTTTGATATAGTTGCAAAGGTCCTCCAGTCGGTCAAGGTCCTCCATTGTCGCCTTGCCCGCGGTAATTTTGTCGAGCATTTCCAAAAGCCGCTTTGTGCCGACACGGCAGGGGGTGCATTTGCCGCAGGATTCGTCAACCGTGAAGTTCAAGAAGAACTTGGCGATGTCGACCATGCAGTTGTCTTCGTCCATAACAATCAAACCGCCGGAGCCCATCATACAGCCGATGGCGGTCAGGTTGTCGTAGTCAATCGGGGTGTCCATCAGCGCAGCGGGGATACAGCCGCCGGAGGGACCGCCGGTCTGCGCCGCCTTGAATTTCTTGCCGTTCGGAATGCCGCCGCCGATTTCTTCGATGATTTCGCGTAAGGTCGTGCCCATCGGGATTTCGACAAGGCCGGTGTTTTTGATTTTGCCGCCGAGCGCGAAAACCTTGGTACCTTTCGATTTTTCGGTACCCATCGAAGCGAACCAGTCCGCACCTTTCAAAATAATCTGGGGCACGTTCGCAAAGGTTTCAACGTTGTTTTCGGTGGTGGGCTTGCCGAACAACCCCTTAACCGCCGGATAAGGCGGGCGGGGTCTCGGCTCGCCGCGGTTGCCTTCAATCGAGGTCATCAGCGCGGTTTCCTCGCCGCAGACAAACGCGCCGGCACCAAGGCGGACGTGTACGTCAAAATCAAAGCCGGAATCAAATATGTTCTTGCCCAAAAGCCCGTATTCACGCGCTTGGTCGATTGCAATTTTCAAGCGTTTAACCGCAATCGGATATTCCGCACGCACATAGACATAGCCCTCGCTCGCGCCGGTTGCGTAGCCGCAGATTGCCATCGCTTCAATGATGCAGTGCGGGTCGCCTTCCAAAACGGAACGGTCCATGAATGCGCCGGGGTCGCCCTCGTCGGCGTTGCAGACAACATATTTCTGGTCCGCTTCGTTCGCCGCCGTAAAGCTCCATTTTAACCCGGTCGGGAATCCGCCGCCGCCGCGTCCGCGAAGCCCGGAGTCTTTCACAATCTGAATGACCTCGGCGGGGGTGTATTCTTTCAAGCATTTTGCGAGCGCCATATAGCCGTCGAACGCGATATATTCCTCAATGTTTTCGGGGTCAATCACGCCGCAGTTGCGAAGCGCCACGCGGTGCTGTTTTTTATAGAAATCGGTTTCCTGCAAGGATTTGACGTCATCCATCGTGACGGTCTCATCATACAGCAGCCGTTTGACAAGACGGCCTTTCAAAAGGTGTTCCTCGACGATTTCGGGAACGTCCGTCACTTTGACTTGGCTGTAAAAGCTGCCTTCCGGGTATACAATCATAATCGGGCCGATCGCGCAAAGGCCGAAACAACCCGTGCGGACGACCTTGACTTCGTCCTGCAAGCCTTTTTTGGCGATTTCCGCTTCAAGCGCTTCAATAATCGCCAGGCTGTTTGAAGAGGTACAACCGGTACCGCCGCAAACCAGAACATGGGAACGATACATTGTTTTTCCTCCTTCTTATTTGGTGGCTGCGCCGACCGTGAAATCCACAATCGGGTTGCCGTTGACGATATGGTCGTTGACGACCTTCACCGCTTTGTCGGCGGTCATTTTGACATACGTCACTTTTTCTTTGCCGGGCTCAATCACTTCGACAATCGGCTCATATTGGCACATGCCGATGCAGCCGGTCTGGGAAACGGTCACGCCCTTAATCCCGCGTTTCGCAATCTCTTCCACAAATGCGTTGAGCACCGGGCGCGCGCCCGCCGCGATGCCGCAGGTCGCCATACCGACTACGATGCGGATGTTATCGTCGCCCGTGTCTTCGCGGATGGTCATTTTCTTTTTGGCGTTGTCGCGAATTGCCATCAATTCTTCAATCGATTTCATCTGTAACACCTCCGTACAGTTCTTCCGTGTTTTCCTCTAAATATCCTTTGATCCATTGCACAACGGTGGGCTCGCTTAACGGCACGCCGGCCAAAACGCCTTTAAGCTCAGTTGTATCAAGCACAAATTCGCGGCCGTCGATTTTGCGGCGGAACAGAAAGTCCCGGTCCGTGTTCATCGTGATGAGCGTCAAAATGGTGGCGTTGATGTCGCCGAGCGGCGTAAAATCCACGTGGTCGGTTTTGAAAACCGCCTGCACGTTGGTGCCGATGCCGACCTTCGAGGAAATCCGAAGACTTCCGCCGGTCTGTTCCGCCGCCATTTTAAAAAGCGGAACCCCCATGCCGACTTTGCGAGTGGTGCGGGTCGTGTAAAACGGGTCCTGCACGGCGTTCACCTGTTCTTCGGTCATGCCTTTGCCGTCGTCATAAATGCCGATTGTCAGCGTATGGGCCTTTGTGTTTTCAAGCACCTCAATGCGGATATACGAAGCGTCCGCAGCAATGGAATTTTGTGCAATATCCAGCACATTCAGTGACAGTTCCCGCATCAGGCCTGATATTTCGCCAAAATGCCGGGGACGTCGTCTTCGGTAATTTTACCGTACACTTCGTCGTTGACGGTGAGCACGGGCGCCAGCCCGCACGCGCCGATACAGCGGCAGGCTTCCAGCGAGAAACTGCCGTCCGCGGTGCATTCGCCGGGGCCGATGCCGAGCACTTCGCTGATTTTATCCAAAATCTGTTGAGAGCCTTTGACATAGCACGCCGTGCCGAGACATACGGAAATGTTGTTTTCCCCTTTGGGGGAGAGTGAGAACTGCGCGTAGAAGGTGGAGACGCCGTAGACCTTTTCCAGCGGCACGTCCATGCCTTCCGCAATCATGATCTGCACTTCATAGGGCAGGTAGCCGTAAATTTCCTGGGCTTCCTGCATTACATGCATCAGCAGGCTTTTGTCGCCTTTGCATTCCGCAATGACCGCCTGTAGCTTTTCGGCCTGTTCGGGCGTGCCCTTAAACGGAATCGTACTGATTTTTTTGAGCATTTAAGATTTCCTCCTTTGCGAAAGATGCGCTTTGCGTGGTCAGAAACACATCGTTCCGAAAAGGGAGCGGTTTGTTTCCGCACATACAAGACACATTATAGCAGAATGTCTGTTAAAAATCTATCATTTTTTACAAAAAAACAATCAGTAATTTAATACTGATTGTTAATTTTTATACATTATTCGACAGAAATGCCATTATCCGGGCAAATCTTTGACATTTCTGTATCAAATGAAACAGTTATTTAGTTTTTCAAATTTGCAGGTTTGTCAGAACTTTCACAAATCTTTTTTAAAACGGAAAGCGCGGCGGGATAATCGGCGGTGCGCACGCCCGAACACGAGAGCAAAAGCGAGGTTTTGCCGTTTGACAGGTTATGCGCCTTTACAGCGACGCCGGCTTCGGCGGCGCGGCGCGCAAGCTCGGCGGCGCGAAGCGGGGTTGCCGGTTCAAATCGGACCACAAAGCCGGTCTCGCCGGTATAGACGTGGGTGTCCTCCCCGAACACCTGCCGCACCGCGGCTTCTAAACAAAGTGCTTTTTGGGTGTAAAGCTTTTTCACTTTCCGAATTTGGCTTGCCAAATGTCCGTCGCGGATAAACTGGCAAAGCGCGATTTGCTCGACCTTAGAGGCGGTTTGGTTATATAAAGGCGCAATTTTGCGGTAGGCGGGCAAAAGCGCGTCCGGCAAAATCATGTAGCTTAATCGAATAGAGGGAAGCAAAAGCTTTGAAAACGTGCCGAGATAAATCACGCGGCGGCCTCCGTCCAACCCCTGCAGCGCCGGCGCAGGACGGGAAAAATAGTTGAACTCGTTGTCATAGTCGTCCTCAATTAAAAGTACATCTTTTTCCGCCGTATTGCGCAAAAGGTCGATGCGCTCCGAAGTCGGCATAACGTCGCCCCAGCGGTTGACGTGCGACGGCGCGGTGTAAATGATTTTTGCGTCCTCCGGCGAAGAACAGACGGGAAACCCGTGGTCGTGGAAAATGGCGACGCCTTGTGCAAACGAAGAGTTGAGAAACGCGACCGGGCAGGGGGTGCCAATTACGGCGCACAATATGTGCAAAAGGCTTTGCACGCCCGCGCCGATGACGATTTTGTCCGGCGTGCAGACGACGTTGCGCTTTTCGGTGATATATTGCGCCACCGCTTCGCGCAAATCCGCTTCGCCCTGCACTTCGCCGTAAGAAAGCAAGCGTTCATCCTGCCGGAGCGCGCTTTTTAAATACCGCCGCCAAAGGTTAAAGTCAAAGCTTTCGCGGTCGGCGGAAAGCGAAGCGAAATCAAAACGGATTTCCGGCTTTTTTGCGGGTGCAGCAGCCGGCTTTTGCGGGCGCGGCACATATAAATCGGTCACATAATAGCCGCTTTGCGGGCGAGAGAGCACATAGCCGTCGGCGCAAAGCTGCAAATAGGCGGCTTCGGCGGTCGTGCGGCTTACCGAAAGCGCTTCGGCACAGCGGCGAATCGACGGCAGCTTGGTGGCGGGCGGCAGTTTGCCGTTCGCAATCAGCGCTTTATAGTAATTGTAGACCTGCATATACAGCGGCATATTGCTGTTTTGCAGCGGTAAAAAGTCAAAATCCGATGCCTCTTTCATAACTGACCCCTTAAAAAATTAAAATATTGTGTATTTTTTTAAAGACAACTTTGTTTTATTATATAAGAAACAAAAAAATTATGCAAGAACAGGATTCCTGCAATTTTTAAAGGGGATGTTCTCTGTGACAGAAATTGTATATACTTTAGGCAATCAGGTGTATTTGAATTTGACCAACGCCTGCCCCTGCCGGTGTGCGTTTTGCATTCGCCAAAACGGCGACGGAGTGGGGACGGCTGAAAATCTTTGGTTTTCTTCTCACGCGCCGTCGTTTGAAGAAGTCAAAGCGGCCGTTGACGCCTGGGATTTTTCGGGCTATGACAAAGAAGTCGTTTTCTGCGGCTACGGCGAGCCGACCTGCGCGTATGATACGCTTTTGCGTACTGCGGAATACTTAAAGAAAAAAGGCTTGCGCCTGCGCTTAAACACCAACGGGCTTTCCGATTTAATCAACGGCAAACCGACCGCCGAAGCGATTTGCAAAAACATCGATACGATTTCCGTTTCCTTAAACGCGCCGACTACGGAAAAATATGAAAAACTTTGTCGCCCGGCGTTCGGCGAAAAAGCGTTTGACGCGATGCTTGCGTTTGCCCGCCAATGTAAAGAACTCGGCGCGAACGTCAAATTCACCGTGGTTGACGTTATTCCGCCGGAAGATATCGAAGCGTGCAAAGCCCTTGCGAAAAGCATGGATATTCCGCTTCGCGTCCGGGCATATATTGCGGAGTAAATCAGTAAAACAAAACGCGCTTACAGCAATTCAACTCAAAAACAAAACACAGCGGGGCAGACTCAAAAGACAAGTCCGCCCCGCTGTGTTTGTGTGTGTATAGAAAGGAATAGGGGAAAATCAAATTTCAGAAAGAGGCTTTACGCAACGTGGAACGAGCCGTCCGGCGTTTTGCGCGGCGAAGCCGTGCCGTTTACCACGCGGAAGTCACGGTTCTTTTGCATTTGCGCATATCTCTTTTTGCGTTTATAGCGTCTGTAATTGACGAACAAAATTCGCCAGACTTTCTGCTCAAACGCAATGATTTTTTCCTCTTTGATGAAACCGTATATCAGCAGTAAAACCACTGCAAGCTCAATGGTGGTGCGAAGTACAAGTGCTGTTGTCATAAGGATAACCTCCGTCCTTGAACATTTGTTCTGCATCGTTACACCCTTATTATAACAGGTATTTTTGCTTTGTCAAGACAAATGTTCGATTTATTTTACAGCAAAGTCCCAAAAAACGGACTTTGCAAAGAATCAATCTATTTTTCTATGGCTTGCATCTTTATACTAACACAATATATTGTATATGTCAAGAAAAATAACCACAATTTATATGATGCATTCCGACAACGCCCGACGATTTGCGGCGAAATCCGATTTTTAAAAATTCACTATTTATCTTTGCTTCGGTTTTTGCTATAATAATATACATTCTGTTTGTAAATATATTATTGTATAGAGGTTTTCGTTTAAGAGGGACAAGCTATGTTTGTAGATATTGCAAAAATTCAAATCAAAGCGGGCAACGGCGGCGACGGCGCGGTTGCGTTCCACCGCGAAAAATATGTCGCGTCCGGCGGTCCGGACGGCGGCGACGGCGGGCGCGGCGGCAACATTGTGTTTCAGGTGGACGACAATCTTTCGACCCTTGCGGATTTCCGCTATAAACGCAAATACAAAGCCGAAAACGGGCAAAACGGCCGCGGCGCGCGCTGCAACGGCAAAAAAGGGCAGGACCTTGTGATTCGTGTGCCGCGCGGCACAATTATCCGCGAGTGTGAAAGCGGCGTCGTGATGGCGGATATGTCCTCGGACGAGCCGTTTATCGCCGCAAAAGGCGGCAAAGGCGGCTGGGGCAACCGGCATTTTGCAACCGCCACGCGCCAAACCCCGCGTTTTGCGAAAAGCGGTGCGCCCGGCGAGGAGTGGGAGGTTTCTCTCGAACTCAAGCTGATTGCCGACGTCGGACTTTTGGGCTTCCCGAATGTCGGGAAATCTTCGCTGATTTCCGTTGTGAGCGAAGCAAAACCCATTGTCGGCGATTATCATTTCACAACGATTACGCCGGTTTTGGGCGTGGTTACCATGGGGCCGGGGCAAAGCTTTGTGATGGCGGATATTCCCGGGCTTATCGAGGGCGCTGCGGACGGCGTAGGTCTCGGGCACGCATTTTTGCGCCATGTCGAGCGCTGCCGGATGCTGGTGCACGTGGTGGACGTCGCGGGCAGCGAAGGGCGCGACCCGATTGAAGATTTTGAAAAAATCAATGAAGAACTTGTGAAATTCAACCCCGAGCTTGCGAAGTGCCCCCAGATTGTCGCCGGCAATAAAATGGATTTGGCAAGCGACGAACAGCTTGAGCGTTTCCGTGCCTACATGAAAGAAAAAGGCTTGGAATATTATGAAATCGTGGCGCCCATTCGCTACGGTACGCAAGAGCTTATCAACGCCGTGGCGCGAAAGCTTGCAACGCTCCCGCCGGTCAAACGCTATGAAAGCGAAGAAGTACCGATGGCGGTGCTCGAAAAGAAAAAGAACGACGGTTTTACGATTACCGTGGAAGACGGCGTTTATATCGTCGAAGCCGAGTGGCTTTATCGGATTTTAAGTAAAACCGATTTGGACGATTACGCGTCTTTGCAATATTTCCAAACCGTTTTACAAACCAGCGGCATTTTAGACGCCCTGCGCGAAAAAGGTATTCAAGAGGGCGACACCGTCAGTATTTATGATTTGGAATTTGACTATGTGCCGTAATTTTAATGCGCTTTCAAAAAAGGAGAACAGCTTTGACCGAGTTTTCAAAAGAAACGATTGAAAAATTACAATATTATGTGTATGTATATTCCGACCCCGATACCAAAAAGCCCTTTTACATTGGAAAAGGCAAGGGGAATCGCGCATTTTCCCACCTGCTTGAGCAAAGCGAAAGCAAAAAGGTTGAAACGATTAACGCGATTTTAAAACGCGGCAAAGAACCCTTAATTGAAATATTGGTGCACGGCGTAGATGAACAAACGGCTTTTAAGGTGGAAGCCGCGGCGATTGATTTAATCGGCATCGAAAATCTAACCAATATCAACCGCGGATATGAAACGGGAACCTACGGTAAAATAGAAGCCGGTTTGCTGGACGCGAAATACCGCGGGGAAAGCCTTTCCGCCGACGAAATTACAGAAGACGTTTTAATGATTCGGATTAACCGCGCTTACCGAAACGGTATGTCGCCGCAGGAAATCTACGATATTACCCGAAGCGCGTGGAAGCTGAACGCCCAACACATGCAAAGCGCAAAATATGCGTTTGCGGTATATGACGGTATGGTGCTCGAAGTCTTTGAAATTTCAGGTTGGTTTTATGAAGGGCAGACTTTCAACGGTACCGCGCCGAAAGAGGAAGTTTCTAAAGACCGATATGAATTTGTCGGCAATTTGGCGCCGGAGGAGATTCGGCAAAAATATAAAAATAAATCGGTTGCCCATTTGTTCCCGAAAGGCAATCAAAATCCGGTAAAATACTTTATCCATACGAATGAACAGGTGTAAAATGGAAAACACTATGAACAATTACAGCCCGCTTTCGCTGGCATTTTTGGGCGACGCGGTTTACGGCCTTTTGGTGCGCGAGCATCTTTTGAAAACCGCGAACCAAAGGCCCGGCAAGTTACATACCCTTTCAACCGCTTGTGTGAACGCACAAGCGCAGGCACAGGCTTCGCGGGCGATTTTTCCGCTTCTTACCGAAGAGGAGCTCGCCGTGTTCAAACGCGGCAGAAACGCCCACCCGAACCACACGCCGAAAAACCAGTCGGAAGGGGATTATCACTATGCCACGGGGCTGGAATCTTTGTTCGGCTATTTGTATTTAAAAGGCGAAAACGACCGGCTTCGCGCTTTGTTTGATGCGATTTGGCAAAACGGGGTAGATGAAGCTGAAGACGATGCAAAAAACGGCCGGGAAAACGGCGATTGATTTTCTTTTCTTTGCGTTGGGCGGCACGAGCTATGCGCTCGCGATTAACGTGTTTTTGGCGCCGAACAATATTTTGCTCGGCGGCTTTACCGGCGTTGCGACGATTTTAAATTATTTGTTTCATACGCCGATCGGCACCGTCGTGTTCCTTTTTAATATTCCGCTGTTTATTGCGGCTTTTCGAAAATTCGGTCTGCAATTTATTTTGAAAACGGTGTTCGCCACATTTTTGGTGTCCGTTTTAATCGACGTGACTGCGCCGTTTCTGCCGGTCTATTCCGGCGACCGCCTGCTTTGCGCGCTGTTCGGCGGCATTTTGAGCGGCACGGGGTTGGGGCTTGTATTTTTGCACGGCGCGACCACCGGCGGCACGGATATTCTCTCGAAACTTTTGCGGCTGAAATTTCCCCAAATGTCTATGGGCCGCGTGGTGCTTTTACTGGATTTTTTAATTGTCGCGGCATCGTTTTTGGTTTACAAAAGCCTTGAAAATGTTTTGTATTCGTTGGTCGTGATTTTTGTAAGCGCCCAAACGATTGACCTTGTGCTGACCGGCTTTTCTCACGACAAGCTGTTGTTCGTGGTGACGGGGGAAGGCGAAAAAGTTGTGCGCGAAATCACCGAAACGCTCGACCGCGGCGTAAGCGTCTTGCCGGTGCGCGGCGGCTATTCCAAAGAAGCGCGCAGCATGCTGTTTTGCGCGGTGCGCGCCGTTGACGTTGCGCGGGTGACTGCCTGCGTGCGCGAAGCGGACGAACACGCGTTCGTGGTCGTCTGTGAAACTTCGGAAATCCTCGGCGAGGGCTTCCGAAAGCGAGGGGAGCAATAATAAGAATTTCATTTCATAAATCTTTAGATATAGAGGTACCCTATGGCAAAAAAAGAAAACATCCGTAATTTTTCGATTATCGCGCACATCGACCACGGCAAAAGTACGCTTGCCGACCGGCTTTTGGAACTGACCGATTCGGTTCAGAAGCGCGATATGGAAGAACAGCTGCTCGACAATATGGATTTGGAGCGCGAGCGCGGCATCACCATTAAGGCGCACGCCGTCAAGCTTGACTACAAGGCGAACGACGGCAATACATACGCCTTGAACCTTATCGACACCCCCGGTCACGTGGACTTTAACTATGAGGTGTCGAGAAGCCTTGCCGCCTGCGAGGGCGCCATTCTGATTGTCGACGCGTCACAGGGGATTGAAGCCCAGACGCTCGCCAACACCTATCTTGCACTCGACCACGATTTGGAAATCGTGCCGGTCATCAACAAAATCGATTTGCCCGCCGCCGACCCCGAACGCGTCGCCAAAGAGGTCGAGGACGTTATCGGGCTTCCCTGTATGGACGCGCCGCGCGTCTCGGCGAAAACTGGCGAAAATGTCGAACAGGTGCTTGAAGAAATCGTAAAACTCGTGCCCCCGCCCGAAAACCGTGACAACGAGCCTTTGCGCGCGCTGATTTTCGACTCGGTTTATGACAGCTACCGCGGCGTTATCGTTTATGTGCGCGTGATGGACGGCAAAATCCGCCCCGGCGACACCATGCAGATGATGGCGACCGGCGCAAAATTTACGGTTGTGGAAACCGGTTATATGCGTGCGACCTCTATGGAACCGACCGACGGACTTTCTTCCGGCGAGGTCGGCTATATCACCGCTTCTATCAAAACCGTATCCGACGCGCACGTGGGCGACACCGTGACGCTTGCCGACGCCCCGGCGAAAGAGCCGCTGCCCGGTTACCGCAAGGTAAATCCGATGGTATTCTGCGGCGTGTACCCCGCGGACGGTGCGGATTATGAAAATTTACGCGAGGCGCTCGAAAAATTGCAGCTCAACGATGCGGCGCTGTCCTTTGAACCGGAAACCTCCGGTGCGTTAGGCTTCGGCTTCCGCTGCGGCTTTTTAGGGCTTTTGCATTTGGAAATCGTCCAGGAACGCTTGGAGCGCGAATATGACCTCGACCTTGTCACGACGATTCCGAGCGTCATTTATAAAATTCACCTGACCGACAAATCCGTGGTGGAAATCGACAACCCCTGCAATTACCCCGACCCCGCAACGATTGATTACGCCGAGGAGCCAGTTGTCGAAGCGCATATCTTTTCCCCGCCGGAATATGTCGGGGCGATTATGGACCTTTGCCAGGACCGCCGCGGGACGTACTGTGAAATGACTTATCTCGCGTCCGACCGTGTGGATATGAAATATCTTTTGCCGCTCAATGAAATCATTTATGATTTCTTCGACGTGCTCAAATCCCGCACGCGCGGCTACGCTTCGTTTGACTATGAAATCAAGGAATATCAGCGTTCCCAGCTCGTCAAACTCGACGTGCTGTTAAACGGCGACACAATCGACGCACTGTCGTTTATTATTCACGCCGACAAGGCCTATGCGCGGGCGCGCAAGATTGCCGAAAAGCTCAAAGAAAACATTCCGCGCCAGATGTTTGAAATTCCGATTCAAATTGCGATAGGCGGCAAGGTAATCGCGCGCGAAACCGTGAAAGCGCTGCGCAAAGATGTGCTTGCGAAATGTTACGGCGGCGATATTACGCGGAAAAAGAAACTTTTGGAAAAACAAAAGGAAGGAAAAAAACGAATGCGCCACTTCGGGACGGTCGAAGTTCCGCAGGAGGCATTCATGGCGGTGTTGAAATTAGATGAATAGTCGAGAAAATATATTGGAAAGATTAAAAGAACTGGAAATCTCCTATGAACTCGTCGAGCACGCCCCGGCGTTTACCATGGAGGAATACAACGCGCTCGGGTTTAACCCGAACGATGAGATTTGCAAAAATTTGTTTTTGCGCGACTACAAAGGCACGCGGCATATGCTCGTCGTTTTAAAAGGGAGTAAACACGCCGATTTGCGGCTGATTCAAGCGGAGGTCGAATCCTCGAAGCTGAGCTTCGCTTCCGACAAGCGGCTCGAAAAATACCTCGATGTGAAAAAAGGCTCGGTTTCACCTTTGGGGCTTATCAATGACAAAGACTGCGAAGTCGAAGTCTATTTTGACGAAGACTTAAAAAACGCGCCGCGCTTAGGGTTTCACCCCAACGACAACACCGCAACGGTGTTTTTGCCTTACGCGGATATTGAAAAATACGTGCAAAGCACCGGCCACACCATTCGGTTTATAAAAGTATGAGCGGGAAAGTGCCTTTGGGGCTTTATTTGCACGTGCCGTTTTGTCGTTCAAAGTGCCCGTATTGCGATTTTTATTCGTTTCGCGGGGACGAAGCGCAAATGGACCGGTATTGTGCCGCACTTTCTCAAAAAATCTCGGAAAGTGCAAAGGCTTACAACCGTAAAGCCGATACGCTTTACATCGGCGGCGGCACACCGTCCTTTTTGGGCGCAGAACGTCTTTGCACCTTGATAAATCAAGCAAAACAGAGCTTTTTACTGCCGAACGCTGAAATCACGGTGGAGTGCAACCCTTACAAATTGACGCCGGATTTTTTTGACAAACTGAAAGAAGTCGGCACGAACCGCGTTTCGATTGGCTTGCAGTCCGCAGTCGACGAAGAACGCCGCGCGCTCGGGCGTCTTTCTGACAGGGCGGGGGTCGAAAACGCCGTGCTTGCCGCGCAGAAAGCGGGAATTCCCAAAATTTCTCTGGACGTTATGCTCGGCGTTCCGAAACAGACAGAAAAATCTCTTGCCGAAACATTGTCGTTTTGCCTGTCGCTCGGTGTGGGGCACGTCAGCGCTTACATTTTAAAATTAGAAGAAAACACCTATTTTTATACCCACCGCGACACATTGCAGCTGCCCGACGACGACCAAACCGCCGACTTGTATTTGCAAATGTGCGAAACGCTCGAAAACGCCGGGGTTTTGCAATATGAAATCTCGAATTTCGCAAAGCCGGGCGAAGAAAGCCGCCACAATTTAAAATATTGGCACTGTGAGGAATATCTGGGCCTCGGCCCTGCGGCACATTCTTTTATAAACGGCGAGCGGTTTTATTACCCGCGAAACCTGGAAGCATTCCTTTCGGGGTGCGCGCCGGTAAAAGACGGAAAAGGCGGGGATTTTTCCGAATACGCCATGCTTGCGCTTCGTCTAACCGAAGGTTTGCAGGAAGAAAAGGTGCGCGCGCGCTTCGGGCACGATATTCCGAAAGACCTTCGCAAAAAAGCCGAAAATTTAGAAGCGCACGGACTTTTGCAAAGCGATAAAAACGGCATTCGCCTAACGCGAAACGGCTTTTTGCTGTCGAACGCGGTGCTTGCGGAGCTTCTTTAAAAAAGCAGCCTTTTTAGGCTGCTTTCCTTTTTCGGTACGCTTGCTTCCCCATACATTTTGTTGCAATTCCTATAATGGTATGCTATACTTTAACTTCTAAGACCAATTCAGAAATAATAACGGCAAAGAAAGAAGAGGTGAAAGCCATGCCGATTAAAATTGATGACCAGTTGCCCGCGCGGCACAGCTTGGAGCTTGAAAACATTTTCGTAATGACGAACGACCGCGCCAGTCGGCAGGATATCCGTCCCTTAAAAATTCTTCTTCTCAATTTGATGCCGACCAAAATTGAAACCGAAACCCAAATTTTACGGCTGCTTTCCAACACGCCTTTGCAGGTGGAAGTGGAGCTTTTGCAGGTGCAGTCCCATATTTCCAAAAACACCTCGAAAGAGCATATGCTTCAGTTTTATAAAACGCTTGACGACGTGAAAGATGATAAATTCGACGGCATGATTGTCACCGGCGCGCCGGTGGAAATGCTGGACTTTGAAGAGGTCGATTACTGGGACGAGCTTTGCGAGATTTTCAAGTGGGCGCAAACACACGTCTATTCCACGTTTAATATCTGCTGGGGGGCGCAGGCGGCGCTGTATTATAAATACGGCATTCCGAAACACCTGTTGCCGGAAAAAATGTTCGGCGTGTTCCGCCACAGGCCTTTGGATTTATACCATCCGCTGCTGCGCGGGTTTTCCGACGTTTTCTATGTGCCCCATTCGCGCCACACCGAAACGCGCAAGGAAGACATTGCCCGCGTGAAAGATTTGCAGCTGCTTTCCTATTCGGATATAGCCGGTGTGCATTTGATTTCCGATATGGAGTGCCGCAACTTTTACTGCACCGGCCACTGTGAATACGACAGCGACACCTTAGCGCGTGAATATTTCCGCGATTTGCAAAAAGGGCTCGACATTCAAATGCCCTACAATTATTTCCCCGACAACGACCCGAAAAAGACGCCGCTGATTACCTGGCGCGGCGCGGGCTCTTTATTGTTCCAAAACTGGCTTAACTACTTTGTCTATCAGCGCACACCTTACGAGCTGAGCGCAATTCAATAAGAACCTTGAACAACATTTAAAAAGGAGAAAAAATATGGGTGGTTTTTTTGGCGTAGCGTCCAAGCGTGATTGTGTGTTTGACTTGTTTTTCGGAACCGATTACCATTCTCACCTCGGCACGCGCCGCGGCGGCATGGCGGTTTACGGCGAACAAGGCTTTGAACGCGCGATTCACAACATTGAAAACGCACCGTTCCGCACCAAGTTTGAACGCGATGTCGACGAAATGCACGGCAATCTCGGTATCGGCTGTATTTCCGACACCGAACCCCAGCCGCTGATTGTCCGCTCGCACCTCGGCAATTTTGCGATTACCACCGTCGGGTGCATTCAAAATCTCGACGCACTTGTCAAGCAGGCGTTTTCCGACGGCACGACCCATTTCCTCGAAATGAGCGGCGGCGAAATTAACGCCACCGAGCTTACCGCGGCGCTGATTAACCGCAAAGATTCTATCGCGGAGGGCATACGTTACGCCCAAAGCCAAATTGAGGGCTCGATGTCGATTTTGGTCCTCACCCCGCAAGGGCTTTACGCGGCGCGCGACCGAATGGGCAGAACGCCCGTGGTGCTCGGCAAAAAAGAAGACGCCTACTGCGCGTCGTTTGAATCCTTTGCCTATTTGAACCTCGGCTATAAAGCCTATAAAGAACTCGGCCCCGGCGAAATCGATTTCATCACGCCCGAGGGCGTTGAGGTCGTTTCCCCGGCGCTTGAGGAAATGAAAATCTGCACATTCCTTTGGGTTTATTACGGTTACCCGACCTCGTGCTATGAGGGGATGAACGTTGAAAAAATGCGCCACAACTGCGGCGAAATGCTCGCGCGGCGAAATAAAGTCGAAGTCGACAGCGTTTCGGGCATTCCCGACTCCGGCACCGCGCACGCCATTGGCTACGCCAACTATTCCGGTATTCCGTTTTCACGCCCGTTCATTAAATATACACCGACCTGGCCGCGTTCGTTTATGCCGCAAAAGCAAAGCCAGCGCAACTTAATTGCGCATATGAAGCTTATTCCCGTGGACGCGCTCATTCGCGACAAGCGTCTGCTTTTGATTGACGACTCGCTGGTGCGCGGTACGCAAATGGGCGAAACGACCGAGTTTCTTTATAACAGCGGGGCAAAAGAAGTGCACGTCTGCCTTGCCTGCCCGCCGCTTCTGTATGGTTGCAAATACCTCAACTTCTCCCGTTCCAAGTCTGAAATGGATTTGATTACCCGCCGGGTGATTGCCGACTTGGAAGGCGACAAAGCGGAAGAGAAACTGCCGCTCTATTCTGACCCCGACACGCCGGAATACGCCAATATGGTGGAGGAAATCCGCAAACGTCTGCATTTTACTTCGTTACAATATAACCGCCTCGACGATTTGATGAAAGCCACCGGCGTTGCGCCCTGTAAGCTTTGCACCTATTGCTGGAACGGCAAAGAATAAGCAAAAAGAAAAACCATAAATAAAAACGCTCTTCTTTTCGGAAGAGCGTTTTTTTGGCTTTTTAAAGCATAAGTTTATAGAGTTATTTCAAAAACAAATCGCGCAAAACCTGTCCTGCTTCTGCCGCCGAATAGCCGCCGGGCGAGTTTTTAAAGTTTTTAAGCGACTGCCAGCGTTCGCAGTAAGCGGCTATTTGTTCTTCGGTCATTTTTATCCCGGAAAGGTCTGTTAGGGTCAAAATGATTTTTTCAAATTCCGGGTAGTTTGTGCCGATCATCGTGAAAAATTCAATGGCGAGCGGGTTTTTAAATTCCATGCCCCGTTTGACATAGGCGGGCATAAACGCCGTGCAGGCGCGCCCGTGCGGAAGGCCGAAATCTTCTGTGAGCACATAACCCATGCCGTGCGGGAACGCGGAACCGCAGATGTTTAATTCCATACCGGCGTAAAGTGAAGCGTAATACAAATCGTTGCGCCCGAGCTCGTCCGGCAGTTCCCCGGTCTCATAAAACCGTTTTAGCGCTTCCCACAAAACCGGAATCGCCTTTTGCCCGAACAGCTTTGCCACGTCGTCAAAACGGTTGGAAAACCACCCTTCGACGGCGTGCGCAAACGCGTCAAGCGCGGTCGAAACCGTTACGCTATACGGCACGGAATAGGTGTATTTCGGGTCGGCAAACGCCGCTTTGGCGTAAAAATTCTGCCCGCTGACGCTTTGCTTGCGTCCGTTTTCTCTGGTGAGCACCGAAACGCCGGTGACCTCACTGCCGGTGCCGGCGGTCGTGCCGACCAAAATCAGCGGCAGGGGCGGCAAAATAAAGTCATAGTCATAAATCCCTTCGGCGGAAAGCGTTTTGTTCGCCGCGTAAACGGCAATCGCCTTGGCGGAATCCAGCGCGGAACCGCCGCCGACGCCCAAAATGAAATCAACCTCAAAATCCCGTGCGAGCTGCCCCGCGCGGTGACAGTCAGCCGCCAAGGGGTTGGGTTTTACTTCGTCAAATACCGTGTATTCTATGCCTTGTTCGGAAAGCGCCGCCAAAACGTCAGCCTTTGCGCCGCTTTTGTCTGCGGAAGAGCCGCCGGTCACAAGCAAACACTTTTTGCCGTATCCTGCAAAAACCGCAGAATTTTCGCGGACGACGCCGTTGCCGCCGATGACTTTGACGGGCATATTAAAACTAAAATTCATAAGCTTTCACCTCTTTTGGTATTGTAGCAGTTTAACAGCGCGTTTTGCAACAATTTTTATAATTTCCCCATTAAAAAATTGATATTTTTTAAACAATTCTTGAAGAAAACGGCGGATTATAGTATGATATACAAGTGAATGTCTGTATTGCCGCAACCGGCGGAAAGGAAAGAGTATGCAAAGAAAACGGTGGTGGATTTTGCCGGTCGCGGTGTTGCTGTTTTTAGGGCTTTTGTGCGCCTGTGCGCGCACGCCGAAAACCGTCACGAAAAACGCCGTTTCCATGGGCAGCGTGGTTACCGTAAAAGCCTACGGCGAAAAGGAAGAATCTTTGCAAACCGCGGCGGATGCGGTACTTTCCGAAATTGCGGTGCTCGACGAAAATGTGCTTTCCAAAACGCTTTCGTCGTCTGAACTTTATAAATTGAATCACGAAAATCATACAAGCGGCGTAAAAGTGAGCGCGGAACTGTTCGACGCGCTTTATGAGACCAAATCAATTTACGTGTATTCGGGCGGGAAAGCGGCGCTCGCAAGCGGTGCGCTCACGTCTCTTTGGGGAATGGATACCGACGAATTTCGCGTGCCTGCGACCGAAGAAATCGAACGTGCCCGCGCGCTTTGTAAGGACGATACTGTCACGCTTTCCGACGACGGGACTGTTTCATTCGGCGCAGAGCAGCAATTAAACCTCGGTTCTGTGGGCAAAGGAATTGCCTGCGACAAAGCGGTTGAGGTGCTGCGGGCAAACGGCTTTGGGCAGTCTGTCACCGGCGCGGTCGTTTCCGTGGGCGGCAGTGTCGCCACGCTCGGCGAACCGGAAGAAGGAAAACAATGGACGGTCGGGGTGCGCAACCCGTTCGGAACCGCCAACGACTATTTCGCGACACTTTCCGTGGACGACGCATTTCTTTCCACCTCCGGCACTTATGAAAAACAATTTACCGTCAATGGAAAAACCTATCATCATCTTTTGGACCTCACAACCGGCTACCCGGCCGAAACCACGCTTTGTTCTGTAACCGTGCTTGCCGAAACCGGCTTGCAAAGCGACGCGCTTTCGACCCTTTGCTTTTTGTTGGGGGAAGAAGCGTCGCGTGAAGTATTAGAGCTTTACAACGCTGAGGCGGTCTTTGTGTATCAGGATAAAACCGTTCACGTCACCGACGGCTTGCAAGCGGCGTTTCGTCTGACGGACGACGGCTTTCAGTGGGTGAACGCATGAAACGAAAATGGCTGTCCAAACCGGACTTTATCATCATATTGATTGTAGCGGTCGTTGCAGTCGTGGCGCTGCTTTGGCAAAACACCGCTTCCGCGGACGGCGCGGTCGCCGAAGTGACCATAGACGGTGAAACGGTGCTTGAACTGCCGCTGTCTGACGTAACCGAACCGCAGGAAATTACGCTTAAAAACGGCATCCGGCTCAAAGCCGAACAGCATACCATTTGCTTTTTACAGTCCGACTGCCCGGACGGCCTTTGTGTAAAAGTCGGCGCGCTTGAAAAGCCCGGCGACGTGGCGGCGTGTCTGCCGAACAAAACCGTGGTCAGTATTCGCGGCGGCGACAATGGCGCAGTGGATATTTTAACCTATTAAGGCGTACTTATGAAAAGAAGAACCTATCAAATCGCATTGTACGGCATGCTTGCCGCGTTGGCGCTCACGCTTTCTTATCTCGAAAGCCTGCTGCCGACTTCGGCATTTCTGCCGCCCGGCGCAAAGCCCGGGTTTTCGAACATAGTTAATATGTTTGCCGCTTCCTCGCTCGGCTTTTTGCCGGCGATAGGGGTTGCCGTGCTGAAAGCCTGTTTTGCGGGCGTTACACGCGGCGTAACGGCATTTTTTATGAGCCTTTGCGGCGGTATGTTAAGCACCGTCGGCATGTATTTATTATTCCGCTTTACGAAGCGGATAGGCTACGTCGGTATCGGCGTGATAAGCGCCGTTTTACATAATGCCGGTCAGCTTTTGGTCGCGGCGGTGCTCGTCGGCAACCGCTCGGTATTGGGCTATCTCCCGGTGCTGCTGCTTTGCGCGCTCGTGGCGGGGGCGCTTACGGGCTCCGTGCTCAAAGCGGTTATGCCGAAACTTCTCGAAGCGACCAAACAATTCCGTTTTACGAAGTAAAGCGCGGAATATCCGCATTTGCTATAAAAGAAAGGAGAAAGGGAATGCACTCTGAAATCATCAAGCCAAAGAAAAAAGTCAGAGGCGGCGTCATGGTTTCTCACGAAAAGAACACCAAAGACATGCCGGTGAAGCGCATCCCCGCGCCGGAAACGGTGACTTTGCCCATGCGGCAGCACATCGGCGCGCCGTGCGTGCCGACCGTCAAGGTGGGGGATACGGTTAAAATCGGGCAGGTCGTGGGCGACACCGACCAATATGTCAGCGCCCCGGTGCACGCGTCCGTGTCCGGCAAGGTGACGGCCGTAAAAGAAGTGAAATTGGCGAGCGGTCTTGTTTCCCAGGCGGTTATTATTGAAAACGACGGGGAAAACGCGATGCTCGACTTTGAACCGCCGAAAATCGACAGCAAAGAAGATTTCATCAAAGCCGTGCGCGCTTCCGGCCTTGTGGGTCTCGGCGGCGCGGGCTTCCCGACGCACGTCAAACTCAACGTGCCCGCCGACAAGCCCGTGGACACCTTAATTATCAACGCCGCGGAATGTGAACCGTACATCACGGTCGACTACCGCGAGTGTCTCGACAATTCGTGGGACGTCTTCAACGGCGTGCATCTTGTCAAAGATATGCTCGGCGTCAAGCACGTGGTTATCGCCGTGGAGGATAATAAACCCGACGCGATTAAAATTTTGGAACGCATCGCGGAAAAACAGGACGACAAGGACATTGTCAAGGTCATGCCCTTAAAATCCAAATATCCGCAGGGCGCGGAAAAAATGATGGTGCTTTCCGCTACAGGGCGCAAGGTCCCGCCCGGGAAACTGCCGGCGGACGTCGGCTGTGTGGTGTTAAACGTCGCCTCCGCCGCGTTCATTTCGCGTTATTGTAAGAGCGGCAAGCCGCTTGTCAGCCGTTCGCTTACGGTGGACGGGTCGGCGATTGTGAAACCGCAAAACGTCCGCGTGCCGGTCGGCACCGAGATGGACTATATCTTAAAAGCTTGCGGCGGCTTCCGGGAAGAACCCGAAAAAATCGTCTGCGGCGGGCCGATGATGGGTATGGCGATTGTGGACACGCACCACCCGATTTTAAAAAGCAACAACGCCATTTTGGCGTTTACAAAAAAAGACATGAGCGTCAAAAAGGAAACCGATTGCATTCACTGCGGCCGCTGTGCCAAAGCCTGCCCGCTTTCCTTAATGCCCACGCTCATTCACCGCTACGCCGTGGCGAAAGACGTGAAAAAGCTGGAACACGCCGGCGCAAATGTCTGTATGGAATGCGGCTCGTGCGCGTATTCCTGCCCGGCGGGTAAACCGCTTGTCCAATATATGCGGCACGCAAAAGCCGTGCTTCGAGAGGAGGCGCAGAAGAAATGAGCGACACCACCATTTTGAAAAAATTGACTGTCAGCGCCTCGCCGCATAAGAAAACGGCGGACACAACCCGCGGGATTATGCTCGACGTGATTATCGCGATGCTTCCGGCGCTTGTGCTTTCCGTTGTGCTGTTCGGGCCGCGCGCACTTATCGTTACGCTTGTGAGCGTCGTCGCGTGCGTCGTGTTTGAATTCCTCGCCCGCAAGGCGATGAAGCGCAACAATACAATCGGCGATTTGAGCGCCGTGGTCACCGGTATGCTGTTGGCGTTCAACCTCCCGTCTACGATGCCGCTTTGGATGGTCGTCATCGGCGACGCGGTGGCGATTATCGTCGTTAAACAGTTCTTCGGCGGCATCGGGCAAAACTTCGTCAACCCCGCGCTTGTCGGGCGCATTGTGTTGATGGCGTCTTTCCCGGTGCAGATTTCCGATTATCAAGAGCCGTTTGCCTGGCGTGCCGAGGCGGTGGACGTCGTCACAAGCGCCACGCCGCTTGCGAAATTCCCGAGCGTTTACGGTGCTGAAAATATCCAGGCCGCTATGGATGCGGCAGGCTTGCCGTCTTTAACCGATATGTTCTTCGGTGTGCGCGGCGGGTGCCTCGGCGAAACCTGCGCGGCGGCGCTTTTGGTCGGGCTTCTCTACCTTTTGGTGCGCCGGGTCATTTCCCCAACGATTCCGCTGACTTATGTTTTGACCGTCGGCGTGATTATGCTCATAGAAGGGCAGGGGAACTTGAATTTTGTCGCGTATCAGCTTTTGTCCGGTGGGCTTTTGCTCGGCGCAATCTTTATGGCGACCGACTACACCACTTCGCCCATCAGCTTCAAAGGCAAAATCATTTATGCCGTCGGCTGCGGCGTGATTACGGCGCTTATCCGGATTTTCGGCTCGCTGCCTGAGGGCGTTTCCTTCTCTATTATCTTAATGAATATTTTGGTGCCGCATATTGAACATATGACGACCCCCAAGCCGTTCGGCACCCTTAAAGAAAAGAAAAAGAAAAAGGAGGCGGCGGAATGAAAAATTCAAAAGCAAAAGAAATCATCGTCCCCGCCGTTTCGCTGTTTTTAATCTGTGTGGTCGTGACCGCGCTTTTGGCGTTGACCAATGCCGTGACCGCGCCGAAAATTGACGCGCTCGCTGTGGAAACCCAGGAAGCGTCCAAAAAACAGGTGCTTTCTTCGGCGGATTCGTTCTCCGAAGAAAAACAGGTGGAAAAAGACGGCGTCTCCTATACCTATTATGATGGCCTCGCTTCCGACGGCAGCGTCGTGGGCTATGTGTTCGTCACCTCCGCCAAAGGGTACGGCGGCGACATTTCCGTTATGGTCGGCGTACTCGGCGACGGCACGGTTGCCGGGGTCAATATCCTTTCGATTAACGAAACCGCGGGGCTTGGCATGAACGCGAAAAACCAGAGCTTCTTAGACCAGTTCCTAGGCAAATCCGGTGAAATCGGCGTGGCGAAAAACAACCCGTCCGACACCGAGATTCAGGCGCTGACCGGCGCGACGATTACTTCAAGCGCTATGGCGACCGCCGTCAACACCGCTTTGAGCTTATATGCAGAAATCGGAGGTGGGCAGAATGGCTGACAAAAAGCCCTTGTATAAGGAATTTACAAAAGGTCTGATTAAAGAAAACCCGGTGCTTCGGCTGGTCCTCGGTACCTGCCCGACGCTTGCAACCACAACCTCTCTCGAAAGCGCAATCGGCATGGGCCTTTCCGCGGCGCTGGTTTTGATTTGCTCGAATATCGTGATTTCGCTTCTTCGAAAAGTCATTCCGCAGAAAGTGCGAATTCCCTGTTATATCGTGGTGATTGCGGGCTTCGTGACGATTGTGCAAATGCTTGTCAAAGCGTTCCTGCCCGCGCTCGACGAACAGCTCGGCGTCTATCTGCCGCTGATTGTCGTCAACTGCATCATTTTGGGTCGTGCGGAAGCGTTCGCCGGCAAAAACGGCGTGGTCGCGTCTGCGCTTGACGGTCTCGGCATGGGCGTCGGCTTCACCGCGGCGCTGATCTTAATGGGCGGCGTTCGTGAACTGCTCGGTTCGGGCACATTGCTCGGCTTCCAGATTTTGCCGGCATCCGTTTCCCCGATGACCATTTTCATTTTGGCGCCCGGCGGCTTCTTCGTGTTCGGTCTTTTAATGGCTTGCGCGAACCGCGTGGCGGAGCATAAGGGTAAACCAAAAGCAACACTCGGCTGTGCGGGTTGCCCGCTTGCCGAAACCTGTACCCAGGCGCAGAAAGTGTCCTGTGAAAGCAAAGGGAAGGAGGAAAAGAAATGAAACTCTTTCTTTCCATTTTGCTGACGGCAATCCTCACCAACAACTATATCCTTTCCAAATTCTTGGGCATCTGCCCGTTCTTGGGCGTTTCCAAAAAGCTCAATACCGCCGTCGGCATGAGCGCCGCCGTTATCTTTGTTATGGTGCTCTCCTCCGCGGTTACTTACCCGCTCAATACGTTCCTTGACAACCACGGGCTCGGCTATTTGCAAACCATCGTGTTCATTTTGGTTATTGCCGCGCTTGTCCAACTTGTGGAAATCGTATTGCGCAAATATATCCCCGCGCTTTACAATTCGCTCGGCATTTACCTGCCGCTGATTACGACCAACTGCGCGGTGCTCGGCGTTGCGATTTTGAACATCGACTCCGGCTACACCTTCTGGGAATCCCTCGTCAACTCGTTCGGCGCGGGTGTCGGTTTCTTGGTCGCAATGGTCATGTTCGCCGGCGTGCGCGAGCGTTTGGAATCCTGTGAAATTCCGAAGTTTTTAGAAGGCCTTCCGATTACGCTTGTCGCAGCGAGCCTTGTGTCCCTGTCGTTTTTGGGATTTACCGGGCTTGTGGAAAATATGTTTGCTTAATAAAGGAGGACGAAACGCATGAATTCCATTCTTTTAGCTGTCGTTTTGGTTGCCTCCATTGGGCTTATCGCCGGCGTCGGCCTTGCCGTTGCTTCTGTTGTGATGGCGGTGCCGAAAGATGAAACCGCTGAGGCGGTTCGCGAGTGTCTGCCCGGTGCAAACTGCGGTGCGTGCGGCTATTCCGGCTGTGACGGTTACGCGGCGGCGCTTTCCAAAGGCGAAACCAAAGAAACCAACCTCTGCGCGCCCGGCGGCAACGAAACAGCGAAACAAGTTGCCGCGATTTTGGGGCTTTCCGCCGGTGAAATCAAGCCGATGGCGGCGGTCGTGCACTGCAACGGCACGTCGGAAAATTCCGTCATCAAACTGCAATATCAGGGCGTGCAAAGCTGCACGATGGCGTCCCAGCTGTTCGGCGGGCAAAAGGCCTGCGTTTATGGGTGCTTAGGTTACGGCGACTGCGTCAAGGCCTGCCCTTATGACGCCATTCAGATTTGCGACGGCGTGGCGCGCGTGGACCCGCTTGCCTGCAAGGCGTGCAAAAAATGCATTGCGACCTGCCCGAAAGGGCTTATCGAGCTTGTTCCGCTTTATGAAACCAAAGCGGCGGTGCTTTGCAAAAACCACAACAAAGGTGCCTTTACCCGCAAAGAGTGCAAAGTCGGCTGTATCGGCTGCATGAAATGCACCAAGGTTTGCGAAAGCGATGCGATTAAAGTCGAGAACAATACCGCGCACGTCGATTATGACAAATGCATCGGCTGCGGCAAATGTATGGAAGCCTGCCCCGTGGGCGCCATCCATATTATGACGCTCGGCAAATAAAAACAATTGCAAAACCGAATATAAAAAGAAAACCGCGGTCTGAAAGTCAGACCGCGGTTCCTTTATTTACGCGCAGATGCCGCAATTAGCAGCCGCAGCCGCAGTCACGCGTGCCGGTGTAGCCGCAACCGTTATCCGCCGAAAACAGGATGATGAGAATGACAAGGATCAGAAGACCGTTATTCCCGAAACCACCGCAGAAGTTCATCGATGCTCCTCCTTTCCTGGGGGACTGAAAGCCACCGGAGGTTTTACCTTTCGGCGCTCTCATTACATCCTATGAACAAAACAAAGTTTGGTTCATGATTTTCAGAAAAACGGCATACACTAACTTTAATGAATTAAAAAGGAGGAAGTCAAAATGCCGTTTGTTTATTCATCTATGACACCGCCGGACTACGAAGAGGACACCATTTTAGAAGAGGATACCCTGCCGGACGAAGTGACGGAAGGTCAGACATTTTCCGCCGAGAAAAGAAAATTTAAAAATCAAAGAAATTTAAAGAAAATCGAAGAAAATGACTGGTTAGACTAAAAAATCGGAAGTTTTAAAACATTTTTGACCTTTTTTGACCTTTGACTTTTCTTTCAAAAATCGTATAATGGTAGTCGTTAAAGGTCAAAGATAGTCAAAGTCAAAAAAGACTTGAAAAAATCAAAAAAAGAGGTGAGCCGTAAAAATGAACTTGAGCAAAGAAATCACCAAGATGATTTTGGATATGCTCTCCGATAGCGGCACGACGGAAATCAAGCGCAACGATTTGGCGGAACAACTTGGATGCGTGCCGAGCCAAATCAATTATGTGCTCGCTTCCCGATTTACCCCGGAGCAGGGGTACATCGTCGAAAGCCGGCGGGGCGGCGGCGGATACATTAAAATCACACGCGCGACCTGCACACCGGAAACGCTGATGATGCACCTAATCAATTCCATCGGCGACTCGATGGATGAGAAAACCTGCCGGGCAAATATTCAAAATCTGTATGCCCGCGGCATTTTGCCGCAGCAAACGGCGCAAGTGATGAGCGCCGCCATTTCCGACAAAGCGTATCGTGAAATTCCGCAGGAACTGCGCAACACGGTTCGCGCGTCGGTGTTTAAACAAATGCTGATTACTACAATGCAGTAAAGGAGTGTTTATTATGTTGTGTCAAAATTGCGGAAAATATGAAGCAACTACCCATATTAAAAGAATCGTAAACGGTGAGGCGACAGAAGCGCACCTTTGTTCCGAATGTGCGAAAAGCCTCGGCTACGGCAGCGTGTTCCCGGATTTCGGGTTCGGTTTTTCCGATATGTTAAGCTCGCTGTTTGAGCCGGTCGGCATCGGCGCTTTGAGCAACAGCGTTTTGCGCTGTGACAAGTGCGGCTGTTCGTTTAACGACATTGTCAAAAGCGGCAAGGTCGGCTGCTCGAACTGCTATGAAACCTTTTACGACAAGCTGACCCCCTCGATTGAGCGCATCCACGGACGCACCCATCACGAGGGCAAAATTGCAAACGGTTCGCCGGTGCAGAAAAAGAACAGCAAAATCGAGGAATTGAAAGAAAAACTCGACGCAGCTGTTGATATTCAGGATTACGAAACCGCGGCAAAACTGCGGGATGAAATCAAAGCGCTCGAGCAGGAGGAAAACGGAAATGAATAAGTGGTATCTCGGTGAAGGCGAGCAAAATGATGTTGTCATAAGCACCCGCATTAGGCTTGCGCGGAACTTGGAAGAATATCCGTTCCCCGCAAGGCTGGACACCAAAACCAGAGTACATGTCAACGAGATTGTGCGTGACGCAGTCCCGCAAAGCGAAGGACTTCACTATATCGAAATGAAAACGCTGACACAAGCGCAAATCGTTTCGTTGGCTGAAAAGCACGTGATAAGCCCTGAGTTTGCTTCTTCTGCCGACGGGCGGGCGCTGCTGCTTTCCGACAGCGAAAACATCAGCATCATGCTCAACGAGGAAGACCACATCCGTTTGCAGGTCATGATGCCGGGCTTGGCATTGGCGCAAGCTTACGAAATTGCCGACCGGCTCGATGACGAAATTAACGAAAAAGTCCGATTTGCCTTTGATGAACGGCTTGGCTATTTGACGCAGTGCCCGACCAATCTCGGCACGGGCATGCGCGCCTCCGTGATGCTGCATTTGCCGGCTTTGACGGCAACGCGGCGCATGGGGACGCTCGCGTCTACGGTTTCCAAGCTTGGGCTTACCATTCGCGGTGCCTACGGCGAAGGAAGCGCCCCGATGGGCGACCTTTATCAGCTGAGCAACCAGGTAACGCTCGGCATTTCGGAAAAAGCAGCGATTGAAAACTTAAAAACAATCGTTTTACAGCTTGCCGCGCAAGAGCGTGCCGCACGCACGGAGTTTGTCAAATCCGTGGAAAGCGAAGACGCCATTCACCGTGCATACGGTATCTTAAAATCGGCAAGACTGTTAGATACAAAAGAATTTATGGAACTCATCTCCAAAGTGCGTTTGGGCGCTGTGAGCGGCGTGCTGAATGTGGACCGGAAAGTGATTGATGAACTGATGGTCTCCATGCAGCCTGCGACGATTAACGCGCAGGTCGGCAAGACGCTTACCGCCCGGGAACGCGATATGGAGCGTGCGAAAATGGTGCGGGAAAGACTGTAACAAGCGCCTTTCCCGAAGAAAGGACGATGCCTTATGTTTAAGTTTACAGGCTTTACGGAAAAAGCGAATAAGTCCCTTAATAAAGCGGTGGAAGCCGCCCAGGACCTCGGGCATACCTACATCGGCAGTGAACACCTGCTTTTAGGGCTTTTGTCAGATACCTCCACCGTTGCGGGCGCGGTTTTGGCTGCTCGCAAGTTGACTTATGACCAGGTGGAAAATTATATTAAGCAAACCGTCGGCGTCGGCGTGCCGACCGAGCTTGTGCCCGACGATTTTACGCCGAGAAGCAAAAATATCATTGAAACCGCGGTTTCCTTTGCCCGGAGCATGGGGCAGAGTTTGGTCGGCACGGAGCATGTGCTCCTCGCCATTGCGCGGGAATCCACGTGCTGCGCGGCGCAGATTTTGATGCAGGCCGGCATTTCTTTGCAGGACCTTGTCAATGATATTTCCAAAAACATGATGAACGGCGGCGCGACCGGTCAGAACTCCGGCGCGGGCAATCCCGCTTCCGACAGCGACGACGTGCTTTCGCAGTTCGGCCGCGATTTGACGCAGCTTGCGCGCGACGGCAAAATCGACCCCGTTATCGGCCGTCAAAAGGAAATTGAACGTGTGATTCAAATCCTTTCCCGCCGTACTAAAAACAACCCCTGCTTAATCGGTGAACCCGGCGTCGGTAAAACCGCGATTGCCGAGGGGCTTGCGCTGAAAATCGTTTCCGGTGAAGTGCCGGAAATGCTGAAAAATAAACGGATTATTTCCCTTGACCTCACCGGCATGGTCGCCGGTACCAAATACCGCGGCGACTTTGAAGAGCGGATTAAAAAGGTCATTGACGAAGTAAAAGCGGCGGACGACATCATTTTGTTTATTGATGAAGTCCATACCCTCATCGGCGCCGGCAGTGCCGAAGGCGCAGTGGACGCCGCCAACATTTTGAAACCCTCGCTTGCCCGCGGGGAACTGCAGGTGATCGGCGCGACCACGATTGAAGAATACCGCAAACATATTGAAAAGGACGCGGCGCTTGAACGCCGGTTCCAGCCGATTACCGTCGGCGAGCCGACCGAAGAAGAAGCCGTTGAAATCCTCAAAGGGTTGCGCGATAAATACGAGGCGCACCACAAGGTGAAAATCACAGACGAAGCGATTAACGCGGCCGTGAAACTTTCCACGCGCTATATCGGCGACCGCTATCTGCCCGATAAGGCGATTGACCTTATCGATGAAGCGGCGTCGAGAGTAAGGCTGCAAACCTTTACAGCTCCGCCTGAAATTAAAGACCTCGAAGAAAAACAAAAAGAGCTCGAAGCGGAAAAGCAATCCGCGGTTAATGCACAGGAATTTGAGCGCGCCGCCGAATTGCGCGATAAAGAGAAGAAAGTTTCTTCCGAACTCGAGCAAAAGAAGAAAGAGTGGATGCAGCAGACCGGCCACAGCCGTGACGAAGTTACGGCAACCGATATTGCTCAGATTGTGTCCGCTTGGACGGGGATTCCGCTGACCCAGTTGACCACCGAGGAAAGCGAAAGACTTTTACACATGGAAGACGAACTCCATCGTCGTATTGTCGGGCAGGATGATGCCGTCAAGGCTGTGTCGCGCGCAATTCGCCGCGGCAGAGTGGGCTTGAAAGACCCGAAAAAACCGATTGGCTCGTTTATCTTCTTAGGCCCCACCGGCGTCGGCAAAACCGAGCTTTGCAAAGCGCTTGCGGCCGCCATGTTCGGTGACGAAAACGCGATGATCCGGCTCGATATGTCCGAATACATGGAGAAACACACCGTTTCCCGTCTTGTGGGTTCGCCGCCCGGCTATGTCGGGTTTGACGAAGGCGGTCAGCTTACCGAAAAGGTAAGAAGAAAACCCTATTCCGTCATTTTGTTCGATGAAATCGAGAAAGCGCACCCCGACGTGTTCAACGTGCTTCTGCAAATCTTGGACGACGGCATTTTGACCGATTCCCAAGGTCGGCGCGTGGACTTCAAAAACTGCGTGATTATTATGACCTCTAATGTCGGCGCGAAACTGATTACCTCGAAACAAGCGGCGTTCGGCTTCGCGGATTCCGCCGAGGAACAGGAAAAGAACGACGAAAAAATCAAAGAAGCGGTCATGGGCGAATTGCGCTCGATGTTCCGTCCGGAGTTCTTAAACCGTGTCGATGACATCATTGTCTTCAAACGGCTGACGAAACCGCAGATTCAGGAAATCGCCAAACGTCTTTTGGAGAACCTGAAAAAACGTGTCGCCGCGATGGACATCACCGTCGATTTCACCGACGAAACGATTGCAAAGATTGCCGACGCGGGCTTCGACGAAGTGTACGGCGCACGTCCTTTGAAACGTGCAATCCAGAGCAAAATCGAAGATTCCCTTTCCGAAGCAATGCTGCGCGGCGACGTAACCGCGGGGAATCATTATGTCTGCGAGCCGGAAAACGACGCGTTCGTGTTCCGCAAGGCAGATACCGCGGCGGAGAAATCCGAATAATTCCCCTTGACAACTGAATGCATATTCTGTATTATAGACTATGCAAGGCGAACAAATGTTCGTAAAATAACAACACCTGAATGCTTTTTGCATTTGGGTGTTGTTCTTGTTTACGGACAAAAAAGGAGGAGGTCTATGATTACAACGACTGTGCAAAAGGCGCTGATTCCGCTTACCGAAGATGAATATTTTTATCTGTCGGAGCGCTTCGAGCCGCTGACGGCCGCCGAACTGGAACAAGGCGTGATTCCGAAATTTTTGGTCACGCAAAAAACCGAAACCCTGCGGCGGCTTGTGCGCTATGCGCTGGAGACGGAGCTTTCCCAAGAGGAACGCTGTGTCGCGGAGCTTTTGTTAATCCAGGACAACAGTGTTTCGGAAACCGCGCGCCTGTGTAAGCTTTCGCGCCAGCGGGTCTATACGCTTTCCGAAGCGGCAAAGCGCAAATTGCAGGCAAGTCTTCGCTATCCTTTTCTGTTGGATTTCAGCCTTTTGCATCCGCCAAAATCCTTTCAGGAAACTTTGAAATTTTACGGAGGGAACGCATGAAACAAAACATTGTAGAAATTCAGGTGCCGGCGGGGCTTTCCGAAGCGCCTGAAGACGCACAGGGCGGCGTCATGTATGAGCACAACGCCACAGCGCTGCGCTTTTTGCTTGACCCGGTTTATATCGCGCCGGAATACCGCTATTATCTGGAGTTTGTCACCGTGAACGGCGTCAACCGCACCGATTATCTCACCCCGGACGAAGAAAACGCAATAGAATTTTCTGTCCCCGCCGACATCACGTCCCAAATGACGGCGCTTTGCTGTTTAAACATTGTTTCGGTAAACGAAGATGGCAAGACCGAACAGCTTATCAAAAGCAAAAGCGTCAACTTGTATTTTTCGGTGTTTGAAAATACCGAAAAGAAGCTTGCCGCCGACTATGCTTTTTCGGTCAATGCGCTTTTGGAAGCGATTGAAAACGGAACTTTTAAAGGGGACAAGGGTGACCAAGGCGAGCAGGGCGAAAAAGGCGACAAGGGAGACAAAGGGGATCCGGGCGTTACGGTAGACAGTGCTGTAACCGAAACATCACAAAATCCGGTTGCTTCTGCCGGGATTTTCGAGTGTATCCGTCAAAAGCGAGAGCGTGTGCTGGTGCGTTTTGAAGTCGGAGAGGGAGAGTCGGTTGCAGAAGTTTCCTTTTCGAAAGACTTGCAAAACAAAAGTTTTCTTGCGAGTGAAATCAAAATATACGCACATTTGGTTTATGCGTCATCAGCTTCATCCTGCAACCTGCGCATCAGTACAGATGGCGGTATGCGCTACCTGACGTATTTACGCGGTCAGGCGCCGACCGGCACGCTGGACGTTTTTGTGACGGCAAACGCTTCCGAGCTTTTCACTGCGGCCCTTTCGATTTACGGAACCGCGTCACAGGGAACTGTGCCGAACAACAGTTATATCACGATTTCCGATCGTGTAAAAAACGGGTTTTCCGATCTGCGGCTGTCTTTAAATGAAGAAGACGGCGCTGTGCGGATTCCGCTTCTGCCGGGCAGCAAGATTCTGATGACGGGCACCGATATGTATGAATAATCTGTGCTTTGGCAATTTAGAAGATAAGACAATATAATGAAAGTGAAAGCTCCGATTAAACGCAAACGCAGAGGGGCTTTCCAAACGAACAGAAAGGATGCAAGCTATGCAAAACGGTATCGATGTCAGCAAATACCAAGGAAAAGTGGATTGGCAAAAGGTGAAAAAAGCCGGTGTGCAGTTCGCGATGCTTCGCGCCGGGTTCGGCAGATTTCCGTCCCAAAAGGACGAGTGCTTTGAAGAAAACTATAAAAATGCAACAGCGGCGGGTGTGCTGGTCGGCGCTTATCATTACAGCTACGCCAAAAGCGCAGCCGACGCCAAAGAGGAAGCGCGCGTCTTTTTAAGCTGGATAGAGGGCAAACAGTTTTCTTACCCGGTCGCTTACGATATTGAGGAAAAAGCGCAGGCGGACCTCGGCAAGGCGGCGGTTTCCGATATTATCCGCGCGTTTTGCGAAGCGGTCGAAGCGGCGGGCTGTTATGTCTGCATTTATGCCAACAAGTTTTTTCTCGACAATTATGTCGACGAAGACTGTAAAAAGCGGTATGACGTTTGGGTCGCGCAGTGGGCGGCGAAAAACACCTATGACGGCAATTACGGTATGTGGCAGTATTCTTCGTCCGGCACCGTCGACGGGATAGACGGTCGGGTTGACCTGGATTACGCCTATAAAGATTACCCCGCAATTATGAAAGCAAACGGCTTAAACGGCATCGAAAAGACAAGCGCGCCTGCAAGCGGCGGCACTTCCGGCAATCCGTTCCCGGCAAAAACGCTGGTTTCCTTGCAAAACACCCCGCTTTACGTGTCCGCAACGGCAAAAACCCCGGCGGCTTATAAAACAGGGTCGTTTTATATTTATGACGGCAAGGAGATTTCCGGACGCTACCGTATCACGTCCTCGCCCGAACGCGTGGGCAAAACGCCGATCGGCGAGAACGTGACCGGCTATGTCAATAAAACGGATTTGAAGTGATTTTGTGCCGGAAAAGGATTTGTTTGAGCATAGAATTACAAAACTTGAGGACGATGTAAAAATCCTGTATTCCAAGGTCAACAACTTCGCTGTGGCAAGTGCCGAAATGCACATTAAGCTCGACAGCATGTTGGTGACGCTCGGGGAACTCAAAGAAAGCATACAATCCGTAAAAGAGCGCCCGTCGAAGCTTTGGGATAAACTGGTTGTCGCCATGCTCACGGCAATCGGCACCGGCGTCGGCGCGGCGCTGTGGCTGATTATCGGAGGGTAGGGGGTGAAAAAATGGAACTTTTGACTTACATTGTGGAAAAAGGCCTGGTTTTGATTCCCGCTCTGAATATTCTCGGTGCGCTGATAAAAAACATTGAAAAAATACCGGACAAGTACATACCGCTGATTTTACTGGTGTTCGGTATTTTGGGCGCGTTCGGGATTTTAGGCTTTTCCGTGGATGCCGCCGTGCAGGGTGTCTTGATAACAGGCGCCGCGGTTTACGGGGATCAGCTTGTAAAACAGCTCAAAACAGAATAAGATTTTGCCTTGGCGGAGAAGCGTTTTGCTTCTCCGCCTTGCTTTTGGAAAAAGAAAGAATTTTGCCAAAATGTAACGTGTATATCGGCTGTTGTAATGTTGCGCCGACTATTGACTTTTTACCGTAAAAAAAGTATACTTTTAACGTATACGCATGGGTTGATATATTTAAGGAGAGAGTTTATTTGTACCGTAAATTTAAGCGATTGTTAGACATTTTGGCTTCGGCATGTGCATTATTTCTGCTGTGGCCCTTAATGGGGATCGTGGCTTTGCTGGTTCGGTGCACTTCCGAAGGACCTGCTGTCTTCCGGCAGACGAGGCTCGGCAAAGACGGCAAAGAATTTCAAATCTATAAATTCCGCTCTATGTGTGTCGGCGCGGAAAAAACCGGCACCGGTGTATACTCCGGGAAGGGGGATGCGCGCGTCACGAAAATCGGGCGGATTTTGCGCGCAACCAGTATCGACGAACTGCCCCAGCTTGTGAACATTTTAAAGGGTGAAATGAGCTTTATAGGTCCCCGCCCGCCGCTCACTTACCACCCCTGGCCTTTGGGAGAATATTCTGACTTCCAAAGACGAATGTTTGAGGTGCGCCCCGGAATTACCGGCTGGGCGCAAGTCAACGGCCGCAAAGAAGTAGAATGGAATCACAGAATCGAACTGAATGTTTGGTATGTGGACCATATGTCTTTGTGGCTCGATATTAAGATTTTGTTTATGACTGTGTTTAAGGTGTTTACGAATGCCGACAACGAAAACACGGTTGCAACTGTGCAGGTTGCGGAAAAAGAACCTGTTGAAAGCGTGAAGAAATAATGCCGCTGAAATTGATGTATCTGACCAACGACCCACAGGTTGCCGCCATTGCCCAGGCGGCGGGGGTCGACCGCATTTTTCTCGATTTGGAACTGCGGGGCAAAGAAGAACGGCAGGGGCATCTCGACACCGTCATTTCACATCACAGTATAGAAGACGTCCGGCGGTTAAAAGCGGTTTTGACTTCGGCGCAGCTGCTTGTTCGCGTGAACAGTATGTATGCCGGCTCCGAAGCGGAAATCAACAAAGTGATTGCGGACGGCGCCGATATTGTCATGCTGCCGTATTTTAAAACCGTCAAAGAGGTTTCCGATTTTGTTTCGGTTTGCAAAGGACGGGTGAAAACCTGCCTGCTTTTTGAAACGCCGGAAGCTGTCGAACATATCGACGAGATTTTGGCCGTTCCCGGAATTGATGAAGTGCACGTCGGCATTAACGACCTGCATCTCGGCTATCATTTGAACTTTATGTTTGAATTGGTTGCGAACGGCACCGTAGAGACGCTTTGCCGCAAGTTTGCCGAAAAGGGGATTCCCTACGGTTTCGGCGGCGTCGGCAGGCCGGGCAGTAATGTTGCACTTCCCGCAGAACGGATTTTGGCGGAGCACTACAGGCTCGGTTCAAGCCAAGTCATTCTTTCTCGTGCATTTTGCGATATGTCTAAAATCCATGACCGCAGCCATCTTGCGGAAGATTTCAAAGCCGGCGTTGACGATATACGCGCCTGCGAGGCACAATGTGCCGCAATGACAAAGCAGGAGCAGAACGACAATCATGCACAAGTACAAAAAATTGTGGCGGCAATTACGGAGAAGCACAAGGGGTAAACCATGATTTATTTTGCAACAGTTTTACGGGCGCTTGCAGCGATGCTGATTACAAACTCCCATTATACCGGCGTGTATCCGACCGATTTCATTGCAAACGGCGGCCTTTTGGGAAACGTAATATTTTTTGCGGTTTCCGGCTTTTGCCTTTGCAACCCGAAACAGAGCTTTCCGCGGTGGTACGGGAAACGGATCGTGCGTATGTATCCGCAAATCTGGATTATTACCGCGCTGTATTTGCTGCTTTCCATAAGCGATACCGGCGGTAAGTCGTGGTTGGAACTCTTTGTTTATCCGACGCGGTTCCGTTTTTTGGCCGATATCCTTATTTTATATATTCCGTTTTATGTTTTAATGAAATGGAAAGCTGCCCAAAAGCGGTTGGGTTGGATTTTGGCGGCGGTTGCGGTCGTACATTTGGTTTTCTATCTTTTCTTGTTTGACAAAACCTATTATCATATCGATGCGGTGGGCGCAGCATTTATTCTGTTCCTTTATGGGGCTTCTATGTTACTGGGCGCATATTTTCGACTGCATCTTAAGCAATTCCAAAACAGCAACAAGGTCATAAATTGGGTGCTGTTGGCATTTTTCTTCTGCGCTTATTTTGCAAGCAAAATGCTGTTTGCAAAAATCGAAGCAATCAGTGCTTTTCAGATTATCAATCAATATATGCTGTTTTTGCTCTTGTATTTTCTTGTCCGTTGCTTCGCCGGCATCGACGCAAAGTTGGAAGCGCTGCCGCGCTGGATCAAACGGGTTTTGAATTTTATCTCGGAAATCACGCTCGAAATTTATTTGGTGCAGATCGGCATTATCCCGTTTTTTGCAAAGTTGCTGCCGTTCCCGTTGAACTGGCTTGTGCTGACTTCGGTGATTGTGGCGGGTGCCGCCGTTTTGCACTTCGGCACCGGGAAACTTTTAGAGGGAATCCAGCTTCTTTTCAAAAAATTGCGGCGTACAAAAGCCGAGTAAACCGTGCGTTCCTTACCAAAAAGAAATGTAATAAAGGCGATGTTTCTTTATGAAAATCCTTTTGACAGGTGCATATCCTTACACAGATCCTCAGCTTGCGAAGCTTCGCGGGCTGGGGCTTGAATGCATTATGATGCCGGACGAGCGCGGCGACCTGCCGGAAGGCGCCGCAGATGCGGAGCTTACTGTCTGCAACAACCTGTTTTTATATCATGAATTATCCGTGTTTCCCCGCCTTTGCTGTGTCCAGCTGACAAGCGCCGGGCTCGACCGTGTGCCGGTTGCAAAACTGCAGGAAAAGGGGATTATGCTTTATAATGCCCGCGGGGTGTATAGTGTACCTATGGCTGAGTTCGCGCTTTGGGGCGTTTTGTCCCTTTATAAGCAGGCGAACTTTTTTTATAACAACCAAAAAGCCCATGTTTGGGAAAAGCATCGCGGCCTTTTGGAACTTTCCGGCGGGCGCGTCTGCATTGTCGGCTGCGGCAGCGTCGGACAGGCGTGTGCCGATTGCTTTCACGCTTTGCATATGCAAGTTACGGGTGTTGACCTTGTGGAACCCAAAAGCGACAGCTTTGACCGCTATTGTCCGGTCACGCAAATCGGACAAGCTGTCCGTGACGCCGACGTTGTGATTTTAACCGTGCCGCTGACAAATGAGACCAAACACTTGATTTCCAAGAAAACCCTAGAGCGCTTTAAGCACGGCGCGGTGCTTGTGAATGTCGCGCGCGGCGGCGTAGTTGATACGCTCGCGTTGGTAGATGCTTTGCAAAACGGAATTTTGGGCGGCGCGGTTTTAGATGTTTTTGAAGAAGAACCGCTCCCGTCTGACAGCCCGCTTTGGGATATGCCGAATGTGCTTGTCACACCGCATAATTCTTTTGTTTCTCAAAACAATAAAGACAGGCTGTTTTCTGTGATTTATCAAAATTTATGCATGTTTTTACAGGGGGAAACCGACCGATGAAATTTATTTTGATTTCCCCGAAGAACCGAACCGCCTATAACTTCCGCGGCGATTTGATACGGGAAATTATCGCTTGTGGCTATGAGGTAATTGTAACAGGTCCGAATCGTGACAATATAGAGAAAATCGAAGCGCTCGGCGCGCGGTTTGTGGAAATCCCGATGAACAAAAACGGCGTGAATCCGTTTGCCGATTTGCAATATCAAAAAGCGCTTTATCGGCTGTTTCAAGCGGAAAAGCCGGACGTTGTGCTCGGTTACACCAGTAAGCCTGTCATTTACGGCTCTATCGCCGCTAAAAAAGCCGGCGTGCCGCATATCGCTGCGATGGTGACCGGTGCAGGGTATGCGTTTACCGCGAAGACCGCTAAAGCGAAGGTTATTCGCACCATTATGTCCGCGCTTTACAAAAAAGCGTTTCGCTGCGCCGACGTTGCCATATTCCAAAACAACGACGACCGCAAACAGTTCGTCGATTTGCATTTGGTAAAAGATGAAAAATGTGTGGTGGTCAGCGGTTCCGGCGTCAACACCGAAAAATTTGCCGTTGCGCCGCTGCCGGAAAGAACGACTTTCTTTATGCTGTCCCGGGTAATGTATTCCAAAGGAATTCGCGAATACCTTGCCGCCTGCCGCATGGTGAAGCAAAAATATCCGGCTGTGCGGTGTATGCTTTTGGGCGCTTGCGAGAATATTCAGGATTCGCTTTCCGAAGCGGATTTAAAGCCCTTTATTGACGACGGCACAATTGAGCATTTCGGCGAAACCGACACCGTGGCGGATTATTACAAGCAGTGCTCGGTTTATGTCCTGCCGTCTTACCGCGAGGGAACGCCGCGCACGGTGCTGGAAGCCATGTCTATGGGCCGCGCGGTGATTACGACCGACGCCCCGGGTTGTCGGGAAACGGTGGTAGACGGCGAAACCGGCTTTTTGGTGCCGGTGCAAAACGCCGAAGCGGTCGCCGAGAAAATGTGCGCGTTTGTGGAAAACCCGGAGCTAATAAAAAAAATGGGGCAGGCAAGCGCCGAATATTGCAGGCAAAAATTTGATGTCCGCAAGGTCAATGCGGACATGTGCAGATATTTGAAAATCAAGGGGAATGAGAATTTTGAATCTGTATGAGAAAATCGTAAACGGGGAAGAAAAAATCTCGCTGGTGGGCTTAGGTTATGTCGGTATGCCGATTGCAGTTGCCTTTTCTAAGAAAGTTAAGGTTATCGGCTATGACTTAAATGCCGCAAAAATCGAGCTTTACAAAAAAGGCGTTGACCCGACCAACGAGGTCGGGAACGAGGCGATTAAAAATTGTACCATGGAATTTACCGCCGACGAAACCAAGCTTCGCGAAGCGAAATTTCACATCGTCGCCGTGCCGACGCCTGTCAACGACGACCACACGCCGGACTTAACGCCGGTCGAAGGCGCGTCGCACACCGTCGGCCGCAACCTCACAAAAGGCTCGGTCGTTGTTTATGAAAGCACGGTTTACCCCGGCGTGACCGAAGACATCTGTGTGCCGATTCTGGAAAAAGAGTCCGGCTTAAAATGCGGCGTCGATTTTAAAATCGGCTATTCCCCGGAGCGCATTAACCCCGGCGACAAAGTGCATCGCTTAGAAACCATTACCAAGATTGTCAGCGGTATGGACGAGGAAACCCTCGACACCGTCGCCAAGGTCTATGAACTGGTTGTTGAAGCCGGTGTGCACCGCGCGGAGAGCATCAAGGTTGCCGAAGCGGCAAAAGTCATTGAAAACAGCCAGCGCGACATCAACATTGCGTTTATGAATGAGCTGTCCATCATCTTCAACAAAATGGGAATTGACACCCAGTCCGTCTTGAAAGCCGCGGGCACAAAATGGAACTTCCTGAAATTCTACCCGGGCCTTGTCGGCGGGCATTGCATCGGCGTTGACCCGTATTACCTGACTTATAAGGCGGAGGAACTCGGCTATCACAGTCAGATTATCCTTTCCGGCAGACGTATTAACGACGATATGGGCAAATATGTCGCGGAAAGCACCGTGAAGCATTTAATCAAAGCCGATGTGTCGATTAAAAACGCGCGCATCGCGATTTTGGGCTTCACCTTTAAAGAAAACTGCCCCGACACCCGCAACACCAAGATTATCGATATCGTAAAAGAACTCGGCGAATACGGCATTACGCCCGTGATTACCGACCCGACCGCCGACCGCGATGAAGCGAAGCGGCTTTACGGCGTGGAGTTTGTCGATATGGATTCGATAAAGGACTGCGATGCAGTCGTTCTTGCCGTGGCGCACGAAGCGTTCAAAGGGCTCACACAGGCGGATTTCGACAAAATGTTTAAAGCTGTCGACAACAGCAAAAAAGTACTGGTCGATATTAAAGGGCTTCTTGACCGCAAACAATATGAAGCGGCCGGCTATCAGTATTGGAGATTATAAGCCGGGGGGTTTCGGCTTATCATCTTGTCACGGAAAGAAGGATTTTGTTTGTTAAACGGTAGGGAAACGGAAAAACTTTTAGAGCAATACCCGCAATATCGGGACGCCATGTTTTGCCGTGGATATTTGCTGACAACGGACGCGCAGGTGCGCGGCGAAGCATATCCGTTTTACGGAAAGTGGAAAGCGCTCGATATTCGGAATTTCCGCTTGTGGATTCACCCGTATCAGGATTATACGCTTGTCCGAAAAGAAAATGCGGATTTCTTGCTTATCGGGCACGCCTATGACCCGTTTCATATGGTTGCGCAAGAAGAACAACTGTTGGAAACCTGTGCGCAGGGTTATCCAAAAGGGGAAACGGCCTTTTTCGACTGCATCAATGACTGGACCGGTATTTTCGCGCTGTTCGTGTTCGACGACACAGGCGTGCTGGCTGTGCAGGACTGCGCCGGAATCAAAGGTGTGTACTACGGCACGGTGAACGGGGAAACCGTTCTGACGTCTCACCCACAGCTTGTGGCGGATTTGTATGACCTTGCCCGTGACCCGTTTGTCCAAAAACTTGTGACCAATCGGTTTTACAACATTGGGAACCGCTATCTGCCCGGTGATATTTCGCCCTATCCGCCGCTCAAACGCATCGGTGCAAACGTCTACTTGAAAGCTTGTGACGGCGCGTTTTCCGTTCACCGCTTTTTCCCGACCGAACCGCACCCGGAATACACTTCGTCCGAAGATTATGACAAGGCGATTCAAAAAGCCTATGAAATCCTGCACAACGGCATTGATTTGGTTTCGCAAAAATGGAAAGACGGTTACATTTCTCTTTCCGGCGGTACAGACAGCAAAACCACGCTTGCCTGCGCCAATGGGCTGTATGACCGTTTCGGCTATTTCAGCTTCCAGTCCAAGGATACTGAAATTGTGGACTCCGAAGCTGCCCACCGTATTTGCGAAAAACTCGGCTTAGACCATAAAATTTACAAAATCCCGAGCGAAAATGCCGAAGTCGAAGATTTTGATGTGCTCAAAGAAATTATCGAGCATTCCTCCGGCTATATTCGCTCGCTTTCGGACAATGAAATTCGGAAACATATTTATTTCTACCGCCGCAACGAAATCGGCGTGGAAGTCAAATCGTGGATTTCGGAAATCGTCCGCGTGTTTTTCGACAGAAAATACGGCATCAAAATGCCTGAAAAGTTGACACCGCGACATTTCAGCATTTTTCAAACGCGCTATTTCCTTTCGCCGTCGCTTCTTAAGAAAAGCGATAAAATTTATCGGGAATATATGCAAAAGTTTGATTTGGCGTCACCGAAATTCAACTATGAACATACCGACTTATACTATTGGGAAGTGCGTATGAGCAATTGGGGTATGATGGTGACCACTTCGCTGGATATTTGCCACCGCATCACCTTCCCGTTTAACAACCGGCGGCTGATGGTGCTGCTTTTATCCTTGCCCCGTGAAAAGCGTGTCACGGACGAGGTGCACAGTGATATTATCCGCCTTGCCAATCCGACAATTTACGAAACCCACGAACATGTACAGAACAAATATTTTAAATCCAAACGTATTTTGCTGGAGAAAGTGTATTATAAATACAGAACGATTTTTTATAAGGACAGAGGTTAATTTTTATGGGATATCAAAACATTCAATTTCCCGAAAACACAACATTTTTAGTAACCGGCGCTGCCGGCTTTATCGGCTCCAATCTTTGTGAGGCACTTCTCAAAAAAGGTTGTAAAGTAAAAGCCCTTGACGACCTTTCCACGGGGAAACAGGAAAATATTGATTTGTTTTTAGACAATCCGAATTACACCTTTATCAAAGGTGACATCAAAGATTTAGACGTTTGCCTGAAAGCGTGCGAGGGCGTGGACTATGTTTTGCACCAGGCGGCGTGGGGCAGTGTGCCGCGTTCTTTAGAAATGCCGTTGTTTTATAACAAAAACAACATTGAGGGCACTTTGAATATGCTCGAAGCCGCGCGGCAAAACGGCGTGAAAAAATTTGTTTACGCGTCGAGCTCGTCTGTTTACGGCGACGAACCGAACCTGCCGAAAATCGAAGGCCGCGAGGGCAATTTGCTTTCTCCTTACGCGCTGACCAAGCGCTGTGATGAGGAATGGGCAAAGCTTTATACCAAGTTTTACGGGCTTGACACTTACGGTATGCGCTATTTTAATGTGTTCGGCCGCCGGCAGGACCCGGACGGGGCTTACGCCGCGGTCATTCCGAAATTCTTAAAACAGCTGATGCACGGCGAAACCCCGACAATCAACGGCGACGGAAAGCAAAGCCGCGACTTCACCTATATTGACAATGTCATCGAAGCAAACCTGAAAGCCTGCCTTGCGCCCCACGAAGCGGCGGGCGAAGCGTTCAACATCGCTTACGGCGGCCGGGAATTTTTGATTGACATTTACTACGGCCTTGCCAAAGCGCTCGGCGTCAATATCGAACCGAACTTCGGGCCGGACCGCAAAGGCGACATCAAGCACTCCAACGCGGACATTTCCAAAGCAAGAAAGCTGCTCGGCTACGACCCGGATTACAGCTTTGAAGACGGTATCGCCCTTGCGATTGACTGGTACAAAGCCAATTTGTAATGAGCACATTTAAAATATTTGCAGCGAGGAAAACGGAATGGACAGCACAGCACAGGGAATAATGCCGAAAGTCTTTATCATTATTCCGGTCTATAAGACTGAAAAATATTTACAAGCCTGCGTGGAGTCGGTGGTTGCGCAGGATTACGCCGACTTGCAAATTCTGCTCGTGGACGACGGTTCGCCTGACGGTTCGCCGAAACTTTGCGATGCTTTGGCGGAACAATATGCAAATGTCCGCGCGATTCACAAAACCAACGGCGGGCTTTCTTCCGCGCGAAACGCAGGACTGGAGCACGTTCCCGAAGGCACAAAATATGTTCTGTTTTTAGATTCGGACGACCGGCTTGCCGCGGGTTCCGTTGCCGGTTTGGCGGCGGAAGCGATGCGCACAAAAGCCGAAATTGTTATGCCGGATCGTTATGAAAAAGTCTTTGAAGAAAGCGGAAAAACCCAAACCGCATTTTTGTTTTCAAAGCAGTATCAAATCGAAGACCCGATACAGTTTGCTTTAGATGTTGTGATTGAAAACGCAAGGGCCTGGCGCGCTACGTCTGTTCTTTACAGCTATGATTTGCTGAAAAGAACCGGCGCACGGTTCCCGGAAGGCTATATTTCGGAGGACATTGTCTTTAATTTGCAGTTATACGGCAGTGCCAATCGAATTGCTTTCTATCCGCACGCAACGCTGTTGAACTTGAAACGGACCGGGAGCATATCCAGTTCGTTTACGCCCGGCCTTGAAAAATCGTTTTTCTATATTGATGCGTGTGCGCGGAAATTTACAAAAAAAGCGGGGGTGGACCCTGTCGTCGCCGACCAAAAAACCAATGCGCTTTTGTGCCGGAATATGGTTGTATTTTTCTTTTCGATTATGTCTTCTAAAAATCCGATGGATAAAGCACAGAAGCAGAAATACATTTTCGATTTGCTCGATGACGCACGTGTAAAAAAAGCCGTGCGCCAAAAGCATAAGGTGCCGAATTTTGAACGGCGTACCGTTCGCGCTGCCTTTGCCGTCGTTTATTTTTTGATGCGGCACGGCTGGAACAAAGCGATGATTGCCTTGTTGGAAACGGTCCGAAGATGAAGGGATAATTATGCGGATTTTAGTTTTGTCAAATACGGCTTGGGACAACCAAAATAGCTTCGGCGGTTCCTTTTCCAATATTTTTTCCGGCATACAGGGGCTGCAAATTGCAAATATTTATTGCCGATACGGAAACCCCAACAATACCGTTGCTTCCGAATACTTTCAAATTACAGAAAAATCTTTGCTGCGCAATTTAAAATCCAGTTCCTATCCATCCGGAAAACGGGTTTTGGTTGACGAGGCCGGAATGCAACTCAATGCACACGAGCAAGCTACATTCGATACGGCGCGCAAGAAAAGATGGAAAATATTTTTCTGGCTGCGTGATTTCATTTGGCTTGTCGGACGGTGGCGTTCGCCGCAGTTGCAGGCGTTTATCGACGATTTTAAGCCGGATTTGATTTTTCAACCGGTGTATTATTCCAACTATCTGCTGCGGATAGCGCAATATCTCAAAGCCTACACCGGCGTTCCGATGGTCGGTTATATTTCTGACGATTGCTATACCTTACGGCAGTTTAACCTGTCGCCGCTGTATTGGTTAGACAGGCTGCACAAACGAAAAAAAGTGAAAAAAGTAATCCGGCAATGTGAACTGTTGTATGTCATCTCCGAAATTCAAAAGCAGGACTATGAAAAAGCATTCGGAGTGCCGTGCAAGATTTTAACGAAGTCCGCCGACTTTTCCGGCGAACCACCCGTGAAAACTCAATACAATTCCCCGTTGCAGCTGGTATTTACCGGCAACATCGGCACCAACCGCTGGAAAAGCCTTGCTATAATTGCCGAGGCGCTCGAGCAAATCAACCAAAACGGCGTGCGCGCCCAACTGCGGATTTACACCGCCACGCCGCTGACCGCAAAAATGGAAAAGGCGCTCAAAAAAGGCGACTCTTCTTTCATTATGGGCAGCGTTCCCGCAAATGAAGTGCCCAAAATACAAGAGGCGGCGGATATTCTCGTCCACGTGGAAGCCTTAGATTTGAAAAATAGGCTGGCGGTGCGGCAGTCTTTTTCTACAAAACTGGTGGATTATTTTAAAGCCGCCCGCCCGATTTTAGCGGTAGGCCCGCGAGAAGTCGCTTCTATTGACCACTTAATCCGCAACGATTGTGCGTTGACCGGGGAAACGGTCGAGGAAGTGCGTTCGGCGCTGGAGTCTGTTTTGGAGAACCGCGGTAAACTGGACGAATTGTCTAAGAAAGCGTATGCTTGCGGCAAACGCAATCACAATGCAGAGCTTATGCACCATATGCTTCAAACGGATTTGGAAACGATTGCAAGGAGAGTAGAGTTTGAAGATTTTGCAGATAAACGCAGTCAATAAAATTGCAAGCACGGGCAGAACCACGTCTGAAATGGCGGCTTTTTTACGAAATGCCGGTCACTCTTGCGTGGTAGCCTATTCTGTCGGACCGCAAGAGAACTCTGCCTGGGAATATCAAATCGGTTCTAAGACGGACGCAAAAATGCACGGGCTGTTGTCCCGTGTTTCCGGCAAACAGGGCTATTTTTCCAAAGGCGCCACCCGAAAGCTGTTGGACTTTACAGACCGGTTTGCGCCGGATATTGTTGTTCTCCGTAATCTGCATGCTAATTATATCCATTTACCTATGCTTTTGCAGTATTTGGCACAAAAAGATATTGCAACGGTTGTCGTTTTGCACGACTGCTGGTTTTACACCGGAAAATGTTGTCATTATACCGTAGCGGGTTGTTACAAATGGCAGGAAAGCTGCGGCAACTGTCCGGCGCTTAAAAAATACAACAAAAGCTGGTTCTTTGACAAAACAGCCGAAATGCTGGAAGACAAAAAACGACTGTTTGGCGCAATTCCGCGTCTTGCTGTGGTGGGTGTTTCCGACTGGTTGACAAACGAGGCGAAAAAATCGCCGGTCTTCCGAAGTGCCGAGGAAATCGAGAGAATTTACAACTGGGTGAACACCGAAACCTTTTCTCCGCGAGAGCCGGCAGCGCTTCGGCAGCAGCTCGATTTGCAGGACAAGAAGGTTGTCTTAAGCGTCGCGAGCGGTTGGACAAATGAGAAAGGTTTGAATTCGGTACTGCAGCTTGCGGGCCGCTTGCAAGAAAAGCAAAAGTTGCTTTTGGTCGGACATATACCGGAGGGGGTGGATTTACCGGACAATGTTCTGCATATTCCGCAAACGAATAATTTAGAGGAACTGGTTTCCTATTATTCTATGGCAGATGTACTTTTTCAGCCGTCGCTGGAAGAAACCTTCGGTAAAGTTTCGGCGGAAGCGCTTTCCTGCGGCACGCCGGTGGTGTGCTTTCGCTCAACCGCCAATCCTGAACTTGTGGGCGAGAATTGCGGGGCGGTTGTTCCGGTAGGGGATATGGCGTGCTTAACCGAGCAAATTACGCGCATTTTCGAAACCGGTAAAGACTTTTATAAAGACCGCTGCCGGAAATTTGCTTTGGGAAATTTTGATTTGCAGCAGAATATGGAGCAATATCTTCGCTTATTTGAAAGGCTTATACAAAAATAAAAACGGGGGATTTACGTGCTGTATGGTTTATTCGGGGTTTTAATTCTGGCATTAATCCTGATCGCAAATATAAAATCCGAACAGCGTGCACTTCCCAAAAAGAAATACCTAATAACGGTGGACAAGTTTGTCATTATGGCGATTTGCGCACTGCTGTTTCTGATCCTTTCATTGCAGAGCGTCAGCTCCAACGGGGATTTGTTCAGTTATTACAGTCGCTATACTATGATGCAGCATACGGAAACAAAATCCTTTTTACATACCGTTTGGAAACAGAAAGACCCGATTTATTACATTGTAGGGTTCTTTTTCAGCAAGCTGGGGTTTGATTTTTACGCTTGGAAAAGTTTGATTGCGTTTGTGTTTGTGCTTGGACTTTACAAACAGATTTTCTTTTATTCAACAAACCCGGCCATCAGCTTTATTGCCGTTTTGACGCTCGGTCTTTACGGATTTACTTTCAGCGGCCTGCGGCAATCGCTGGCAATCGGCATTTTGCTTTTCACCTATCCTTATTTAAAAAACAAGCGTTTTATACGGTTTGTGTTATTGGTCGGCGTGGCGGCGATGTTCCACAGTACGGCGATGGTTTTTCTGCTTGCTTATCCGGCCTACCAATTAAAAGTGCGTCTGCGCTCCCTGCTGTTCTTAACGGTTGCCGGCATTGTGGTTTGCATTTTTGCTTCGCCGCTTGCCAATATATATTTGCAGATGATGGGCACAGATGAAATATATGCCAAGTATTTGGAGCAAACGAATGTGTTAAACCTTTCCGGTACTATTATCTCCGGCTGCATTTGGATTTTTTGCACGACCTTTTTATATCGGAACGGCTCTAACAAAATAGACGCACACCTTTGTCACCTGTCACTGCTTGCGTTGTTCGGCCGTATTCTGTCTGCTTTTTGGTTTGCCGAGTTTTTCCGCATTGCCATGTATTTTTGTATGTTTGAATTTTTAACCATTGCCGACGCGTGTTCCTGTAAGGAAAAAGGCACCTTTGCTGTCCGCGTGAAAACGGCGTTTGTTACCTTAGCGCTTGGCGCTTATTATTTGAATTCACCGAATGCGAGCTATTTAATATATGATTTTCGCTAATTGCTTGGCTCGTGTTGAAAAAAGTTTGCCGGGAGGTTTCCATGAAAACGATTTTGCTTGTAACCAATTCTTTTCCTTTTGGACTAGGCGAAGCCAGTTTTATTCGACCGGAAATCAGAGCATTGAGCAAACAATTTCATATTTATATCGTGTCCAGAAACGTGACGGAGGCGCAAACCACACAACTGCCCGAAAACGTGACGGTTGTGCGCTATAATCCGCGGGCGAAATACCATGTGGGGATTTTGCTTTGGAAAGCGCTGTGTTCAAAAGATTTTCGCCGGGAAATGCTTAGTTTGCTTCGCAGCGGTACACTGCGCGGCTATAAAATACAAAAGGCTTTGCGCTATTGTATGCGCTCGATGCATTTTGCCCGCTTTTTGGAGGAAGTTCGCGCAACGCTGCCGGAGTCCGTCCTGCTCTACACCTATTGGAATGATTTTTCGGTTTATTCGCTGTCTATGATTAAACGCCCGAAAGATAAATTGGTTTCCCGCCTGCACCGGGCAGATATTTACCTGACGGCGAGCAACCGCTATTATTTTCCGCTGAAAGTCGTTTCCAATGCGAAAACAGACCTGTTGGCTTTTATCAGCAAACAGGGAATGCAATATTTTCAAGAAACATTTTGTGATACGATCCCGGCACAAGTGTTTTATTTGGGTGTTAAACCGCAAAAAAACCAGGCGCCGTTTTCTGAAAAAGACAGCTTAAATATATTGAGCTTTTCTTATCTTTCCCCGGTGAAGCGTGTTTCTCGCATTGTTGAATGCCTTGGGCAAGTAAATGACATTTCTGTGCACTGGGTGCACATCGGCGACGGGACCGAACGTGAAAAAGTAACGGCGGAAGCACAAAAGCACCTTGCAGGAAAAGAAAATATAACGTATACTTTTAAAGGCGCTATGGAAAATGAGGACGCATTGCGCTATATTTCGGAAAATGAATTTGATTTTCTGTTGAACGTATCGGCGTCCGAGGGTATTCCGGTGACGATGATGGAATGTATGTCGTTCGGCATTCCGGTGGTGGCAACCGATGTCGGCGGCGTTTCCGAACTTGTGGAAGACGGTCAAAATGGATATTTGCTGTCCGAAGACTTTTCATTTGAGGCGTTTCATCAAACCCTCAAAGCCTATCAAACATTATCTTACGCACAAAAATGTATTTTGCGGAAAAATGCGCTGCAAACTTGGCAAAATAAATTTAATGAAGAAGCCAATATGTGCAGGTTTTCAGAAGCACTGCAAAATCTATAACTATATTTGAAAGGGTTAAAATATGATATATATTTTAGCAATGTGGGCGGGGTTTGCCGTTTTGGCTCTGCTGATTCCAAAAAAATATTATAAGTTTTATTACTTCCTTATGGTGTGTGCCTTAAGCTGGCTGGCTTTTCACATAAACCCGTTTCCGGCTATGGATTTATTCCGGTACAATAATACAATGGATTTGTATCGGGTCGTGGGATGGCATTGGGTGCTGCAAAATGATTTCTCCGACAACCCCTTAGCCACTGTGTATTTCTATTTGATCGCACTTTTAGATGATAACCGCTTTTTGCCGGCGATTACCGTATTTTTAGTTTACGCTTTTTCCTTTGGGCTGCTTTATAAGGCTTCGGTCCGCTTTGCTTGCAAAAAATCGGAAATCATCGTGGCACTTTTATTTTTTATGTTGAACTTCAACTACTTTTATGTAGTGGATGTTATTCGAATTTATCTGTGCTATGCAATTATGGCATACTTTTTGTATATGGATTTGGTCGAGAAAAAACACAGGTGGCTTTGCGCTGTTGTGTATGTCGCCGTTTGCTTTATACATTATGTCATACTGTTAATTGTCTTTGTCCGGCTTTTAATGGTTTTTATCCGTTATTTCAAGGGGCCGGTCGCCAATATCGGGCTTTTGCTTTTCCCGCCGATCGTATGGGTCGCCTATAGAATCTTTATTCAAATTCCAACGCTGAGCGGTATTTTCGAACTGGCGGGCAGAAAAGGGATAGGATATTTGTCCTATGAAGTGTTCGGCGTTTGGCAGTTTGTTGACTCTTTGGTCAGGTTGTTTTTGGCGTTGTTTATCGGCCTGTTTACGCTTTGGCTCTGCAAATGCGTTGCACAAAAAGCCCCCAAAGAAAATGTTTTGCTAAGGCAGGAGTGCTCGGCGATGTCCGATTACACCTATTTTGGTTTGTTCAGCATTGCATCAACATTTGGGTTTATTTCCAATTATCAAATGATGCTGCGCACGCCGAACTTTGTGCAAATCGTGTTTACGCCGATTGTTCTTTATACTTTGAGTAAACTGCGTGAAAAGAATAGGACCTATTTGTCGCTATGGTCATTCGTTATTATCATTGAAAGCATAGCCAATTTTGTGTATTTGTTGGTTTATGTTTACAGCTCAGCAAAATTCTTTTAACCATCCGGGAAGGAAATTACAATGAACAGAAAAGTTGGAGTGATTTATTCCAATATATTGATGGTTGTGGAAATCTTTTCCACCATGCTGTTTACACCGTTTTTAATCCGCACCCTCGGGCAGGCGGAATACGGTGTATATCAGTTGGTTACCTCCCTTACTTCCTATCTTGTGCTCTTGGATTTGGGCGTCGGAAATTCCGTGATTCGTTATGTGGCAAAATATCGGGCGGACAATGACATTCAGGCGCAAAAGAAGTTTTTGGGCGTCACAACCATTTATTATTTGTTGATTGCTTTTGTAGCGTTGGGTATCAGCACGGTAATTTTGGTGCTGTTCCCAACCGTGTTTGCAAAAGGGCTTTCCGCGGAAGAAGTGCAGCTTGCCGAAAAGCTGTTCAGCATCACAATGTGCGCCGTGGCATTTTCTTTGGGGACATCTGCTTTTTCCAATACTGTAATTGCTTATGAACGTTTTTCGGTTTCAAAGGGCACCGTTATAATCTTGACCGTTTTAAAAATTCTTGTGTCTGTTGTTGCCTTGAAATTGGGCTTCGGCAGTATGGGCATTGTAATCGTTAATTTCTGTATTACCATTCTGACGCGCAGTATATATGTTGTCTATGTGCTGTTTATACTGAAAATACGGCCTTCCTTTAAAAAAGTGGAATTTTCTTATGTGAAAGAAATTGCCTCTTTTTCTTCCTTTGTCTTATTGCAAATGGTTGCCAGCCAAATCAACGCGATGTCTGACCAAATTTTGCTTGGTATCTTTGCCAAAGGCGCGTCGGTCATTATCGGTATATACGGTGTGGGCGCCCAGGTTTTGCAATACTTTAAAACCATCGGTTCCCATTTTACAAGTGTTCTGATGCCCGGGCTTGTCCGGCTTGTCGAAGCCGGCGCCGACGCGAAGCGGTATGAATCGGAAATGATACGAATCAGTCGTATCGTGTTTATGGTCCTTTCGGTGATTTGGGTTGTTTTTGCTTTGTTCGGCAAAGATTTTATTTGCCTTTGGGCGGGGGCGGAAAACGAGCAGGCTTATTTTGTGGCGGTAGTGCTTATGCTTCCTACGATTTTTTCCTATTCGGAGGGCGTGGGGTATCAGCTTTTGCAATCGATGGCAAAACATCGTATTCCGGCGATTGTGCAGGTGATTGCCGCCGCTCTGAATGTTGTGTTAACCATTATTTTAATTTATTGGAACCCGTTAAAAGGTGCCGTAATCAGCACGTTTATTGCTTTATTTGCCTGTGATATTATTATTATGAACATTATGTATAAACGGCAAATTGGCATTCGGCTGACTGTTTATTTTTCGGGAATGTTCAAGGGGATTGTTCCGTGTTTGGCGTTGTCCGCGGCAGTCGGCGGTCTTATGAAACTGGCACACCTTAATGCTTACGGGTGGTTCGGCTTCGTTGTCAACTGTGGTGTGATGGTGCTGGTTTATGTGATTTCTATGTGGCTGTTTGGTATGAATACATATGAAAAATCACTGATTCTTTCGCCCTTGAAAAAATTGCAAAAAAAGATATTCAAATAAACAAAGCGGCGTTTTCTATTCGCTGATTTTACGCACAGGAAAGGGATCAAGTTATGAGTCTGTTTACAAACAAAACCTTATTGATTACCGGCGGCACCGGTTCGTTCGGCAACGCGGTGCTCAACCGCTTTCTCAATACGGACATCGGTGAAATCCGTATTTTTTCGCGTGACGAGAAAAAACAGGATGATATGCGCCACGAATTTCAGGCAAAAATGCCTGAAGTCAGCGATAAGATTAAATTTTATATCGGGGATGTACGCGATTTGCAAAGCGTGAAAAACGCGATGCACGGTGTGGACTATATTTTCCATGCAGCGGCTCTTAAACAGGTGCCGTCCTGCGAGTTCTTCCCGATCGAAGCGGTCAAAACCAACGTTTTGGGAACGGAAAATGTCTTAACAGCCGCGATTGAAGCCGGCGTTAAGAGTGTGATTTGCCTTTCAACCGATAAGGCCGCCTACCCAGTCAACGCAATGGGCACCTCTAAGGCGATGATGGAAAAAGTCATTGTGGCGAAATCGCGCACCGTTTCGCCGGAGCACACAAAGATTTGCTGCACACGCTACGGCAATGTGCTTTGTTCGCGCGGCAGCGTTGTGCCGCTTTGGATTGAACAAATCAAAGCCGGAAACCCCATCACCATTACCGAGCCCGCAATGACACGCTTTGTTATGAGTTTGGAGGAAGCGGTTGATTTGGTGCTGTTCGCCTTCCAAAACGGCGAAAGCGGCGATATTTTGGTTCAGAAAGCCCCGGCGTGCACCATCGAAGTACTTGCCGAAGCGGTCAAACAGTTGTTCTGCCCCGAAGAGGAAATCAAAATCATCGGGATTCGCCACGGTGAAAAGATGTTTGAAACGCTTCTTACTAACGAAGAGTGTGCAAACGCCATAGACATGGGCGCATTCTTCCGCGTGCCTTGCGACAAGCGTGACTTGAATTATGACAAGTATTTAAAGGAAGGCGATGTAAAGCGAAATCCCTTGACAGAGTTCAATTCCAACAATACGGAGCTTTTGACCGTGGAACAGGTCAAGGAAAAGCTGCTTTCTCTTCCCGAAATCCGTGAAGAGCTTGAAAACTGGGAGCAGGCATAATGAAAATTCTGGTAACCGGCGCAAAAGGGTTTATCGGCAAAAACCTGATTGCGACACTCGAAAACATTCGCGACGGCAAGGATAAAACCACCGCGCTGTCGCCTGACCTTACGATATACGCTTGCGATGTGGACACACCTGCGGCGGAACTGAACCGCTTTTGCCAAGACTGTGACTTTGTATTTAATCTTGCGGGCGTCAACCGTCCGAAAGAGGAAGTCGAGTTCATGCAAGGTAACTTCGGCTTCGCTTCCCGTTTGCTTGACACTTTAAAAAGGTACAAGAATACCTGCCCCGTAATGCTTTCTTCCTCGACGCAGGCATCTCTTCAGAACCCCTACGGCGAAAGTAAAAAAGCAGGGGAGGATTTGTTCTTTTGCTATGCAAAAGAAACCGGTGCCAAGGTGCTCGTCTACCGTTTTCCCAACGTGTTCGGCAAATGGTGCCGCCCGAATTATAACAGTGCCGTGGCGACATTCTGCTATAACATCGCCCGTGACCTGCCGATAACCGTCAACGACCGCAGCCATGAAATGACACTTGTTTATATTGACGACGTGGTGGCGGAGCTTGTGCGCGCGGCAAGCGGTACGGAAACACGCGACGGGGCATTTTGCCGCGTGCCGGTGGAGCATCACGCCACGCTCGGTGAAATTGTCGACTTGCTGTACGGCTTCAAAGAAAGCCGTAAAACGCTCGCCGTGCCGGATATGACAAATGATTCGTTTTCCAAGAAACTGTATTCGACCTATCTTTCCTATTTGCCGGAGGACGCGTTCTCTTACCCGTTGACCATGCACGAAGACGCGCGCGGTTCGTTTACCGAGATTTTAAGAACGGGGAACTGCGGGCAGTTTTCGGTGAATATTTCAAAACCCGGTATTACGAAAGGCAACCACTGGCACCACACCAAAAATGAGAAGTTTTTGGTCGTACAGGGAGAAGCCGTAATTCGTTTCCGCAAAATTGACGAAGATAAGGTTTACAGCTATTCTGTAAGCGGTGACAAGCTGGAAGTCGTGGACATCCCCACCGGCTATACCCACAGCATTGAAAACACGGGCGAGGGTGACCTTGTCACCTTTATGTGGTGCAACGAATGTTTTGACCCTGCGCGCCCCGACACTTATGCATTGGATGTTATCGTATGAAGCGTAAAATTTCTATCGCTGTTTGTTTGCTGCTGATTGCTGCAACCGTTGGCTTTGTATTTAACAATTCCGCAAAACCCACGGCAGAGTCGCAGCAGGCTTCGGCGGCAGTAGCGGATAAAATTGAACAAATTGTGCAAAAGACCGAAAGTGGGGAAACCAAAAGTGAACTGGTGTCCGTGAACTATTTGCGCAAAGCGGCACATGCCGTTGAATTTTTCGCGCTGGGGCTGGAACTTGCGGTATTCTCCCTGCTCGTCGGGCGCCGGAAATACAACTTCCAAAAACTTTGGAACGTGCTTTCTGTGTCGCTTTTGGTGGCGGTGGCGGACGAGTCGATTCAGATTCTCTCCGGCCGCGGGCCGAAAGTGCGTGATGTGCTGATAGACTTTTGCGGCGCGGCGGTCGGTATCGCGCTTGTATTGGCTTTACATTACATTTGGATTTCTTGCAGGAAAGGAAAAAGAAGATATGGCAAAAATTAAGCTTATGACCATTGTCGGCACGCGCCCGGAAATTATCCGGCTTGCGGCGGTTATCAAAAAATGCGACCGCTATTTTGACCAGATTTTGGTGCATACCGGCCAAAACTACGACTATGAACTTAACCAGGTCTTTTTTGAGGATTTGGGACTTCGCGCGCCGGAATATTATTTGGACGCGGTCGGCGGCAACCTCGGCGAGACCATAGGCAATATTATCGCCAAATCCTATACGCTGATGACCGAGGTAAAGCCAGACGCATTGCTTATTTTGGGCGATACAAACTCCTGCCTGTCTGCGATTTCCGCGAAGCGTCTGCATATTCCGATTTTTCACATGGAAGCGGGCAACCGCTGCTTTGATGAGTGCCTGCCCGAGGAAACCAACCGCCGGATTGTGGACCATATTTCTGACGTAAATATGTGTTATTCCGAACACGCCCGCCGTTACTTAAATGCCGAGGGTACCGCGCGTGAGCGCACCTTTGTGGTCGGCTCGCCGATGGCGGAGGTTCTCCACGCGAATCTCGACAAAATCAAAGCGTCTGACATTCTCTCCCGCCTGGGGCTCGAAAAGGGGAAATATATGCTCCTTTCGGCGCACCGCGAGGAAAATATTGACACCGAAGAAAACTTCTTTAGCTTAATGAAAGCGGTCAATGCGTTAGCCAAACAATACAATATGCCGATTTTGTATTCCTGCCACCCGAGAAGTGCAAAATACATTGAAAACCGCGGCTTCGTGTTCGACCCGCTTGTCCGTCAGCACAAACCGCTCGGCTTCCACGATTACAACCACCTGCAAATGAACGCCTTTGCCGTCGTGTCCGACAGCGGCACGCTCCCTGAGGAATCTTCCTATTTCCTTTCGGTCGGCAACCCGTTCCCCGCGGTTTGTATCCGCACTTCGACCGAACGCCCCGAAGCGCTTGATAAAGGCAATTTCGTGCTCGCGGGCATTACCACCGACCAGGTGCTCTCCGCGGTGGACACCGCCGTCAAAATGCAGGAGAACGGCGATTTCGGCATCCCCGTTCCGGATTACACCGACGAAAATGTTTCCGACAAGGTCGTCAAGATTATCCAGTCTTATGTCGGCATTGTCAACCGCATGGTTTGGCGCAAAAAATAAAAACAAGCACAAAAAATGCCGCCCGTTTGGGCGGCTGTTTTTTGTTTACAGTCCTGATTTCTTGAAAATCTTTTGCATCACATCGGCGCTTTTTTTGTCGGCGTTCAGTAACGCCTCTTTTTTACGCATAAGCGCCTTGTCTTTGGTGAACGCATATCCCAAAAGCCGCCAAATCCAAAAAAACGGCAGAAGAAAAGGTAGCTTTTTCAAAATCGGGTATTTGGTTTTCATGTGCTTGAATTTCGGAAACGCCGCAGAAAACAGACGGCGCGCTTTGGATTGTTTTCCAAGCTTTTCGTCCGCCGCAACCGTCGCGTTTTGAACCGGAGGCCCGAGCGTGACATAGTTTTCCATCAAGTTAAGTGTGTCGTCTTTCGGTGCGTTTTCAAACATGCAGCGCCCGAGTTTCCGGATATTTTCCGCAAATTCGGCAATGCCGAGCGCCTCGAACTGCGCGCGGATATAGTCAAAATCCAGCTTGCCTTGCAGCTTTTTCTCCATTAAATATAAATCCATCACCGGCCGGAAACATGAACCCGCGGTCTCGTAGTGTTCGGTAAGGTGGGCGAGGGTATAGACATATAAATCGTTGTCGGTCATTTTGTATTCGTGATTGCCGACAAATTTCGCGCGCTCCCAAACAGAGAGAAAATACGGATACATTCTGTATTCTTCCGGAAACAGCGTTCGGTGCAGTTCCACGGTCAAAAACGGTTTTTTGAGAAAGACAATATCTTTGCCGTTGTCAAAATCCAGGGTGAACCCGTTGGCAAGCAAAATATCTTTGGCCCGCGGCTGGTCTTGTTCGCGCACCAAAATGTCCATATCCACCATGAATCGCAGCTCCGGTGCGGGGTAAAGCGCTTTTAAGTGCGCGCCTTTCAAAAGCAGAAAGTCAATGTCCGCGTCGTTTAACTGTTCGCGCAAAATCGAAAGCATCTGCGTCTGCGCCGCGTCGCGCAAAACGCCGGCCTGAAACGATTTTTTGAGCCGTGCAAACAGCGCTTCGGGCAAAGCTCCGGGGTTTTCTGCGAAGGCCGAAAAAACAATTCCCTGCACGGCATTCGTAAACGCCAGCCGGACAAATTGCGTGACGTCCACGTCCTGCGGCAAGTCGGGAATTTCTTTCCCGCTTAAAACCGCCGACACCACCGCGAGCAAATATTCTTTTGTCGCCATTGTGCTGTTTGCCATACTTGCTCCTTAATTAAGCTTTGCTTCCGGTCAGCGTGAGGCTGACGGACAGCGGAAAATGGTCACTCGGGTAAACGCCGTCATAGGTGTTTTGCACCACGGCGTAGGAATTAACGGTAAATCCGGTTTTAGAAATCATCAGGTAATCGATGCAGTCGTCGTCAAGCGACGCGCCCCAGTTTTGATAGGTGGCACCTGTCATCGTGTTTTCCGTGAGATACTTCACGTCGTCGAAGTTTTCGGTTGCGCTTTTATACGTTTCGGAATCCTCCGTCGCGTTAAAGTCGCCCATAATCATCGACGGGTAGCCGCCGAATTGCTGAATTTTGTCAAGCACAACCGCAATCCCGTTGATGCGCGCTTCGTCGCTGACGTGGTCTAAATGCGTGTTAAAAACCACGAAGGTCTCTTTCGTCTCTTTTTCTTCCAAAATGACATAACTGCAAATGCGGTAACAGGCGGCGTCCCAGTCCTTGCTCATTTGGTCGGGCGTTTCGGAAAGCCAGAACGAGCCTTTGTCTTTTAGGTTGTAAAGGTCTTTGCGGTAAAATACCGGGCAGCCCTCCGAGTTTACCGCGTTGTCGCGGTAAGTAATCACGGAATCATATTCCGACAAGGTGTCGCAAAGATAAGCGTATTGCCACTTGGTCGCTTCCTGAAAGCCGATAATCGTCGGGGCTTCGCTTTCAATATTTTTCAAAATTAAGTCCGCGCGGTAAAACCAGCTTTTTTTGCCGAGGTCATTCGGGTTTAAACAGCGCAGGTTACAGCTCATCACGCGCACTTCGCCGGGCTGCAAATTCGCTTCGCTTACGGAAATCGGCGCTTTCATTTTACGGTAATGCGGGTAATAAGCAAACATAATACCGCCCCACACGAGCACAACTGCCAGCAAAAGACAAAACACGGAAAGCAAAATTCGTTTTACAATTTTCATTTCATCACCCCGTTTTTCTCATTGTAGCATAGGAAAAGGGCAATGTCTATGCATTTTTGCAAAGACGCAATACAGCTTTATTCTTTATCAAGCACCATTTGCAAATACGGCAAAAACTGAAAGCCAAGCCGCTTATAAAGCGCGATAGCGCGGGCGTTTTCGGCTTCGACTTCTAACCGAATACGCCGCACGCCCGCGGGCGGATTTTGACAAAGCGCCGCTAAAAAATCACTGCCGATGCGGTGTGCGCGAAAGGCGGGGCGAATGTAAATTTCCTCCACCCAAAGCACAGGCCCGCCCGCTTCCGGGGAATAGGATTTGGAAAGAAGCGCATAGCCAGCCGCGTTTTCGCCCCACTCCAAAATATAGCAAAGCAGATATTCATCCGAACGTAAACACTCTTTCAGCGTGTTTTCAAAATAAGAATCCGGCACGGGCTTTAACACCGCGTCGCTGTGGTAAAATTCACGCGCCATTTCTAAAAAAGTATCCCGGTCGGCTTCTTGTAGCTTGTGAAATTCCATAATATCTCCTTTCAAAAAAACAAGCCCGCGTTCACGGCAAAACCGTTCGCGCGGGCAGTTTAATTCCAAACAGGCTTATTCGTAATCCTCTTCGTTTTCCCAGTTGTGGTAGACTTCCTGAATGTCATCGCTTTCGTCGAACATTTCAAGCATTCTGCCCATATTCTGAATGTCATCGGGGTCGGTAAGCTTCGTATAGGTCGAGGGGATATACGCAACTTCGGCGGAAATGTATTTGTAGCCTTTTGCTTCCAAATCATCACGCACAAGACCCATGTCGTTGGGCTCAGTGCGGATTTCATAGACATCGCCGTCGGTTAAGAAGTCCGAAGCGCCGGCTTCCAGCGCATCCTCCATCAACTTGTCTTCGTCAATGTCTTCTTTTTCAATCAAAATCACGCCCTGCCGGCTGAACATAAAGGAAACACAGCCCGTGGTGCCCATGTTGCCGCCGAATTTGTCGAATGCGTGGCGCACGTCAGCGGCGGTGCGGTTGCGGTTGTCGGTCAGCGCTTCAATAATCACGGCGATACCCGACGGGCCGTAGCCTTCATACACAATGTTTTCATAGTTGTCGGCGTTGCCTTCGCCGGCGGCTTTTTTGATGATACGTTCAATGTTGTCGTTCGGCACGTTGGCGGCCTTTGCTTTTGCAATAACGTCTTTCAGTTTGGAGTTTGCCGCGGGGTCAGGGCCGCCCGCTTTTACGGCGACGGAAATTTCACGCCCGATTTTCGTGAACACCTTGGCACGCGCGTTGTCGGTCTTTTCTTTTTTGCGCTTAATGGTGCTCCATTTGGAATGTCCTGACATAGTTTCACCTTCTTATAAAATTACGCACAATAGTTTACCATAGTATTTTGTTTTTCGCAAGATGCTTTCCGAAATCCGGCGCGCAAACTGCCTTGTTTTCGCCGAAAAAATACGCTTTTTTGGGTTCCGCATTCTTGCATAAGCGAAAAAATGTGGTACAATAAACCTGTATTTTCGTTTCTTAGGAGGACGACCTATGAAGAAGTTTATGGATAAAGATTTTTTGCTGACCACCAAAACCGCCAAGGAGATTTTCCGCCGCGGCGCGGAAAAAGCGCCGATTTTTGACTGGCATTGTCATCTGTCCCCGAAAGAAATTTACGAAAACAAACAACCCGCCGACATTGCGGAGCTTTGGCTTTCCGCCGACCACTACAAATGGCGCGTGATGCGCTCCTGCGGCGTTTCGGAAGACTATATCACCGGGCAGAAAAGCGGCTATGAAAAATTCAAGGCGTTCGCTTCTTGTCTGCCGTACTGCATCGGCAACCCCATGTATCACTGGACCCACCTCGAATTACAGCGGTATTTCGGCGTGGAAACCCCGCTTTCGGAAAAAACCGCCGACGAGATTTATCAGAAATGCAACGAGAAAATCAAGGCGGGCGGCTTTACCCCGCGCGAACTGATTGAAAAATCCAACGTCGCGTGCGTCTGCACAACCGACGACCCGGCGGACAGCCTCGAATACCACGGGCTTTTGCGAAAAGAAAAGGATTTCAAGTGCCGTGTGCTCCCGGCGTTTCGCCCGGACAAAGCGCTTGGCATTGAACTGCCGACGTTTATCCCGTGGATTACCGCCATGGAAAAAGCCCTGCGCCGCGAAATCCACACATTCTCGGAACTGAAAGCCGCGCTTTTGGAACGCATGGACTTGTTCGAGAAAAACGGCTGCTGTGCAAGTGACCACGCGTTTACCTATGTGCCGTATGCCCCCGCGACGGATTCCGAAATTGAAAAGATTTTCAAAAAAGGGCTTATCGGCGGCACGCTTTCGAATGCAGAACTCGACAAATACCGCACCGCGTTAATGCTGTTTTTGGGCGCAGAATACGCCCGCCGCGGCTGGGTAATGGAACTGCACATGGGGCCTATGCGCAACAACAACCGCAAAATGTTTGCGCGTTTGGGTCCCGACGCCGGTTTTGATTCCATTGACGACCGCGAAATCGCGCAAGGGCTTTCGGGCTTTATGGACGCGCTGGAAGTCAAAGGGAATCTCCCTAAAACCGTGCTGTTTTGCTTGAACCCCAAAGACAATTACGTCCTCGGCACCATGCTCGGCAATTTCCAAAGCAGCGAAGTGCCCTCCAAAATCCAGTTCGGCTCGGCTTGGTGGTTTAACGACAATTACGACGGCATGCGCGAACAGATGAAAGCGCTCGCAAACCTCGGCGTGCTCGGGAAATTCGTCGGCATGGTCACAGATTCGAGAAGCTTCCTTTCCTATCCGCGCCACGAATATTTCCGCCGCATTTTGTGCGAGCTTATCGGCGACCTTGTCGAAGAGGGGAAATACCCTTGCGACATCGAATTTTTATCGCAGGTGGTTTCGGATATTTCCTATAACAACGCGGCGCGCTACTTCGGTTTGGAAAAATAAAAAACACAACAAAAAAACAGCGGGAAAAGCAACGCTTTTTCCGCTGTTTTCGTTTGTGCGTATGTTACTTAACAAGGTCAATCAGTGTCATTACAGCACCGGGGTCGCCGTCTACGGAAACCTTGCCGGTGGTGTAGGCAATGACCGGATTGAGCTTGCCGTCGAGAATCTTCAAAAGATTGGTCGGCGCAACGGTAACGACCGCTTTGTTGTCGTGGTAATCATAGGGCTCAACGTTGACCTTGCCGTCTTTGGCTTCGATGTAGAAAATACCCTCTACATTTTTCCCGACCAGATTCACCTGAATGGCGAGTGTGCCGCCCACAGAGGAAGCGTCAACATTTTCATATTTTGCCTTTACCTTGGCAACAACCTGTTCGTATGTCATTGGAAACAACCTCCTTTACACTTTTATTTTAGCATACGAAGCTTTATCCTGCAACGCTTTTTCATCGTGAAAAAGCCGTTTTTTTCGACCTTGTTTTCCTTGTTTTTAGACAGATTGACTTAGAAAAAGCGAAAATGCTTTCTTATGCTTCCCGCGGGCAAGAAAAAGGGTGACAAAGCGGGGAATTTATAGTATAATACATTCTGTATGAATAGATTTACCGGGAATCGGTTTTCGGAGGTATTCAAATGGCGATTGTAAGAACAGAAGCGTATTTCAATTCTTCCACCGGGCACAACAAAATTTACACCCGAATTTGGCAGGAGGACACCCTTTCACCCATAGGTGTTTTCCAAATTGCCCACGGTATGGCGGAGCACATTACGCGCTATGATGACTTTGCGTGCTTTTTAGCGAAAAACGGTTTTGTCGTCTGCGGCAACGACCACCTCGGTCACGGCGAGTCTGTAAATGACTTTTCGGAACTCGGTTATTTTGCCGAAAAAGACGGCGACAAACGTTTGGTCGACGATATGCACATTTTAACGAAAATTATGAAAAAGAAATATCCGGACCTGCCCTATTTCCTGTTCGGTCACAGTATGGGTTCGCTTTGTGCGCGCGTTTACACCACGCACTTCGGCTATGAGCTTTCCGGTGTCGTTTACTGCGGCACTGCGGAACTGCCCGCCGTTGCCGAAGCGGCGCTGCCCGTTGTGCAGTCGCTTTGCGAAAAATTCGGCGCCAAGACCGACGTTACCGCACTCGGCGACGTGTTCAACACGATTTGCAACCTTTCCGTCCGCGAGAAAAACACCCTGCCGGTCGCATGGATCAGCCGCAACCGTCAAAACCAGGAAAGCTATTTAAGCGACCCGCTTTGCGGCTTCCCGCTGAAATTAGGCGGCTACCGCGATTTGTTTGCGCTTGCCGTGGAATGCGGTCGGCGCGAGTGGGCAACACTCGTCCCCGAAAATTTGCCGATTATGATTATTTCCGGCGCGAAAGACCCGGTCGGCTTTAACGGCAGGGGCACGCTTTCCGTCGCCGACAATTTGGTGCTTGCCGGTCACGAGCCGACGGTCATCCTTTATCCCGGCGACCGCCACGAGATTTTGTTTGAAGATGACCACGAAATCGTCTATAACGACGTGCTTGCGTGGCTCCACTCGATTTACCTTTCCTAATTTCCCTTATAGGAGTTTTAATTTTGGCACAGAAAACAGAGATTTCAGAGCAAGAGCTTCTCTCGCAGCAGCAATACGCCATGCAGGTGCAGTCGATTTTGCAAGACCGCCTGCAGCGCGCGCCGAGAGCTTTTGTGCACACTTACGGCTGTCAGGGCAATGTCGCCGACAGCGAGCGCATGAAGGGCATGCTTTGTGAAATGGGCTATACCTTCTGCGACACGCCCGCCGAAGCCGATTTGATTTTATACAACACCTGCGCCGTTCGCGAACACGCCGAAGACCGCGTGTTCGGCAATGTCGGCGCCATTAAGACTTACAAAACCCAAAACCCGAATTTGATTATCGCGCTTTGCGGCTGTATGATGCAGCAGCAGCGCGTGCGCGACCGCATTTACCAAAGCTATCCGTTCGTGGATTTGGTGTTCGGCACGCACGTCACGCACCGCCTGCCGGAACTGCTTTATAAAGCCCTGACCGGCAAAAAGCGGGTCGTTTGCGCACCGGATGACAGCTGCGCCGTCGCCGAGCACCTGCCGGTTTACCGCGACAGCGGTTTCCGCGCGTGGCTGCCGATTATGTACGGCTGTGACAACTTCTGCACCTATTGCATTGTGCCGTATGTCCGCGGGCGGGAGCGCAGCCGCGAACCTGAAGAGGTGCTGCGCGAAGCGCGCGAAATCATCGCCGCCGGCTATAAAGAAATCACGCTTTTGGGGCAGAACGTCAATTCCTACGGCAAAAACAACCAAACGCCGATGAATTTTGCAGAGCTTCTGCGCGCGATTAACGATTTGCCCGGCGACTTTAAAATCCGCTTTATGACTTCCCACCCGAAAGACTGCACGAAAGAGCTTATTGATACCATCGCTTCGTGCGACAAGGTCTCGAAGCACCTGCACTTGCCGTTTCAGTCCGGCAACGACCGGGTGTTAAAAGCGATGAACCGCCACTATACGCGCGAAAAATATTTGGAGCTTATAAACTACGCGAAAGAAAAAATCCCGAATTTGTCGCTCACAAGCGATGTGATTGTCGGCTTCCCCAGCGAAACCTACGAAGAATTCTGCGACACGCTGTCGCTTATCCGCGAAGTGGAATTTACGTCGCTGTTTACGTTTATTTTCTCCCCGCGTGCGGGTACGAAAGCGGCCGAAATGCCCGACCCCGTTTCCCACGAAGAAAAAACCAAATGGTTTCAGGAACTTTGCGCTTTGCAGGAAGAAATTGCCGCCCGCCGCACCAAGGAAATGGTCGGCAAGACCTATACCGTTTTGGTCGAAGGCGTCAGCAAACACGACGAAAACAAGCTTTCCGGCAGAACCGACGGCAATGTGATTGTCGAATTCCCGGGCGAGAAATCGCTGATCGGCAATTATTGCAGCGTGCGCATAACCCAAGCGAAAAGCTGGGTGCTTTTCGGCGAAACCGTTTGATAAATTTCCCCGTGTCGGGTGATTTATAATAGACAAAATACAAAAAACAGGAGAACATTATGGAACTTGAAAAACTCGCTAGAGAACTCGGCGCAGCCATTCAGAAAGACCAGGTTTATCTGGATTACGAAGCGGCGCGCAAAGCAAACGATGAAGACGAAGAATTAAACGCCTTGATGGGCAAAATCCGGCTTGTACAGCTTTCTTATCAGCAGGAAGCCGCGAAAGAAACCCCGGACGAGCAGAAAATGCAGGCGTTCAATGAGGAATTCAACGGCGTTTACAACCAGATTATGGCAAACCCCAATATGCAGGCGTTTGAAAAGGCAAGAAACGCTGTGGACGAAATGATGAACTTCCTTACCGGCATTCTCGCGATGTGCGTAAACGGTGAGGACCCCGCAACCTGCGACCCGACCGCGCACAACTGCGGCGGCGAGTGCAGCTCCTGCAGCGGCTGCCACTAAGGCAATAAAAATTTCTGAAAATCTCCGAGGCGAGGCGAATTATGGCAGAATTATCCCCGATGATGCAGCAATATTTTGAGATAAAACAGGCGTATCCCGATACGATCCTGTTCTTTCGCCTCGGCGATTTTTACGAAATGTTTTTTGAAGACGCCAAAATCGCGTCCAAAGAACTCGAACTGGTCTTAACCGGGCGCGATTGTGGGCAGGAGGAGCGCGCGCCGATGTGCGGCGTGCCGTTCCACAGCGCCGACGGGTACATTGCGAAACTTGTGTCCCGCGGCTACAAAGTCGCGATTTGCGAGCAAATGGAAGACCCCAAAGCGGCAAAAGGCCTTGTGAAGCGCGACGTTATCCGCGTCATCACCGCCGGCACCGTGATTGAAAGCTCCATGCTCGACGAAACGCGCAACAATTACCTTGCCTGCTGTTGTTTGTGCTTTGACGCAATGGGACTTTGCTTTGTCGACGTTTCCACCGGCGAACTGCACTTGACCTCATTTTCCGAAAACATTGACGAAAAAACCGTGGACGAGCTCGCGCGCTTTATGCCGAGCGAAATCCTAATCAACAAAGAAGCCGCTGCGCTTTCCCGCGTGCGGCAGTTTATTTCGAAAAAGTCGGAAGCCACCGCCGAAACCTTACCGGCGTCGGCGACCGCTTACGACAAAGCGCTTTCCACGGTGGAAGCGCATTTTGACAAAAAACAATTAGAACCCTTAAAAGACGAAAACAAGCGCAGTGCCGTCTGCGCGCTTGCGGCGGCGCTGTCCTATTTATATGAAACCCAGAAAAGCGACTTAAAAAATATCCAAACGATTCAATATTATTCGGATATGAAATTTATGAAAATCGGGCTTTCCACGCGCAGAAATTTGGAACTTACCGAAACCATGCGCGACCGGGAAAAACGCGGCTCGCTTTTGTGGGTACTCGACAAAACCAAAACCGCTATGGGCAAAAGAATGCTTCGAAGCTTCGTCGAATGTCCGCTTTATGACTGCGCGGGGATTTCCCGGCGGCTTAATGCCGTGGACGAATTGCTCGGCGAACCCGTAAAGCTTAAAAGCTTTACAGAAGAAATGACAGGGATTTATGACCTCGAACGCTTAATGACGCGCGTGGTTTATAACACCGCAAACGCCAAAGAGCTGTTGTCGTTAAAAACGACGTTAGAGCCGCTTCCGAAAATCCGGGAAATGCTTTCCGACAGCCGAAGCGCATTGCTTCGCGAAATCTGCGACGATATGGACTTGCTTGAAGACGTCCGCGAACTGGTGACGGGCGCCATTCGCGAGGACGCGCCGTTTTCCGTGCGCGAGGGCGGTATGATTGCCGACGGCTTTAACGCGGAACTCGACGAACTGCGCGAGATTGTCAAAGGCGGCAAAAGCTATCTTTCCACGCTCGAACAAAAAGAGCAGGAGGCCACCGGCATCAAAAAGCTGAAAATCGGCTATAACCGCGTGTTCGGCTATTACTATGAAGTTTCGAATTCCTTTAAGGAACTTGTGCCCGATACATACATAAGAAAACAAACGCTGACGAACTGCGAGCGCTACATTACCGAGGAATTAAAAGAACTCGAATCCAAAGTCTTGGGCGCGCAGGAACGCATTGTGAGCCTAGAATATGAGGTGTTCTGCGCGGTGCGCAAAAAAATTGCCGCGCAATATGAACGCACCCGCAAAACCGCCAAAGCGGTCGCAATGCTCGACACGTTGTGTTCGCTTGCGACAGTCGCGGCGGCGAACCACTACACCCGCCCCGAAATCAACGATTCCGGCGTGATTTCCATTACCGAAGGGCGACACCCGGTGATTGAAAAAATGCTCGACGGCGCGCCGTTTGTGCCCAATGACACGCTTTTAGACAACGGCGAAAACCGCACGGCGATTATTACAGGCCCCAATATGGCGGGTAAATCGACCTATATGCGCCAAGTCGCGCTGATTGTGCTGCTTGCGCAAATGGGCTCGTTCGTCCCGGCGAAAGCGGCGTCCATCGGCCTTTGCGACAGCATTTTCACCCGCGTGGGCGCTTCCGACGACCTTGCGGCGGGGCAGTCCACCTTTATGGTGGAAATGCGCGAAGTTGCTGAAATTTTAGAAAACGCGACTTCGAAAAGCTTAATTATTTTGGACGAAATCGGGCGCGGCACTTCGACCTATGACGGCATGAGCATTGCCCGCGCCGTTTTGGAATTTACCGCCGACCGCAAAAAGCTCGGCGCTAAAACGCTGTTTGCCACGCACTACCACGAACTCACCGAACTCGAAAACACCGTGGAGGGTGTGAAGAATTATAATATCGCGGTGAAAAAACGCGGCGATGACATTACCTTTTTACGCCGGATTGTCCGCGGCGGCGCCGACGGCAGTTACGGCATTGACGTCGCGAAGCTTGCCGGCGTGCCGGATTCGGTCGTGCGGCGCGCGAAAGTCATTTTGAAAGCGTTGGAAGCGAACGACAACGCCGCAGCGCGCAAATCCCTGCCGATTGCAGAGGTACCCGAAGACGAGCCGGAGGAAAAACTGCAAATGACCCTTTCCGGCGGGAGCGCAGGGGAGATTGTCGAAGAGCTGAAAGCGTTAGATGTCAACACGTTAACGCCGATTGAAGCGATGACCAAGCTGTATGAACTGGTCAACAAAGCAAAACAGTAAAGCAATATAGCTTTACATAAAATTTACCACAGGGAGGTGACCGCAATGGGCAGAATTCACGCTTTGCCGAAAGAAATTGCACAGTTGATTGCCGCGGGGGAAGTCGTGGAACGGCCTGCCTCGGTGGTCAAGGAACTGTTGGAAAACGCCATTGACGCAGGCGCAACGGAAATTACATTAGAAATTCAGCACGGCGGCATTCGCTATATCCGAATTACCGACAACGGCTGCGGGATTGCGCGTGAAGACGTGCCGGTGGCGTTTTTAAGCCACGCGACAAGCAAGATTCAAAAAGCCGACGACCTCGACGCGATTTTCACGCTCGGGTTCCGCGGGGAGGCGCTCGCGTCCATAGCCGCGGTGTCGAAGGTCGAAATCATGACCAAAACGCCGGAGGAATTCGCCGGCACGCGCATGGTGCTCGAGGGCGGCAACCCGGTTTCACTCGACGACGCCGGTTGCCCTGTGGGCACAACGATTATCGTCCGCGACTTGTTTTATAACACCCCGGCGCGCATGAAATTTTTGAAATCCGACCGTTCGGAGGGCTCGGCGGTCGCCGCAGTCGCCGACCATTTGGCGCTTTCCCACCCGGAAGTGTCTGTGCGGTTTATCAAAGACGGCAAAGAGCAAATGATGACGCCCGGCAACGGCGATTTGCTTTCGTGTATTCACGCTGTCTACGGCAAAGACTTTGCCGAAACCTTGCTGCCCGCCAATGGCTCCGCCGGCGGCATTACCGTCCGCGGTTTTGTCTCGAAACCCTATTGTGCCCGCGGCACCAATACCATGCAGCACTTCTTCGTGAACAACCGCTATATTAAAACGCGCTCCGGCGCAGCGGCGCTCACCGAAGCTTATAAAAATTCCATGATGGTCGGGCGTTACCCCGCCTGTGTTTTATTTATGGAAGTTCAGCCGGCGCTCGTCGACGTCAACGTCCACCCGGCGAAAACCGAGGTGCGCTTCTCCGACGAACGCAAGGTGTTTGACGCGATTTATTACGCCGCGAAAAATGCGATTGCGGCGGACAAAACCCGCCCGACGGTCGCTTTGCATACGCCCAATACGGACCGAAGCGTCCTGCGCCCGCCGCAGCCGCAAGCGGAACAACTGCGTATGCCCACGGCACCTGCAACACCGGCGCAGGCTGAAAAAACGCCGACGCCCACTCCGCCGAAACACGATTTTTCGACTACAACATATTCTGCGCCGAACGCCGCGCAAAGCAAGACTCCGCAGACTTCGCAAAATGCGAACCCCACCCCCGCGCAGCTGCACGCTTACGAAACGCTGCTCAGAGACAGCGCCGAAGCGGCTTACGGGGAAGATTCGGATTTGCCGGATTTGTCTGTGCGCACCGCAGGCCTAAGCGAGCCGACAAAGGCACCGGAAGTGCCTGTAACCCAAACAAAAGCAGAACCGGCAATGGAAATTACGCAAAATCCGGAAGCGAACGCTCCCAAAAAAGATATAGAATTTCGTCTAATCGGCGAAGCGTTCAAAGCTTATATTTTTGTCGAGTGTGAGGGGAAACTTTTGATTATCGACAAGCACGCCGCCCACGAGCGGATGCTTTATAATGCTTTAAAAAAAGACAACGGCAAACTGGGCGCGCAAATGCTGCTTGCGCCCGTCACGGTAACGCTCAGCAAAGAGGAATACGCCGTATTAACCGAGCACATGGACGTGCTTCGGGACACCGGCTTTGAAGCTGAAGATTTCGGCGAGGGCGCCGTTTTGGTGCGTGCGTGCCCCTTAAATCTTGAAACCGAAGACATCACCGCCCTGATAACGGAAATCGCCGGCTATCTGCTTAAAAACCGGCGCGAGGTGCTTTCCGAAAAATTAGACTGGGTTTATCATTCGATTGCCTGCCGCGCCGCGATTAAAGCGGGGATGGATACTACCGAATACGAACTGCGTGACTTTACCGCGAAACTGCTCGCGCAAGACGACATCCGCTATTGCCCCCACGGCCGGCCGGTGCTCATTGAGCTTTCCAAAAACGAGTTGGACAAGCAGTTCGGGAGGATTCAGTAATGCCTGAAAAAATCCCCGTGCTCGCGGTTGTCGGGCCGACCGCGTCCGGTAAAACCGCGCTGTCCATCGCTCTTGCAAAAGCCCTTGACGGCGAAATCATTTCCGCCGATTCTATGCAGATTTACAAAGGCATGGATATTGCTTCCGCAAAGCCCACAAAAGAGGAGCGTGCCGGAATCCCGCACCATATGATGGGCGTGATTTCGCCCGAAACGCCTTACAGCGTCGCCGATTATGTGGAAGATGCGGGCAAAGCGATTGCGGACGTTTGGAATCGGAAAAAATGCCCGATTTTGGTCGGCGGCACCGGGCTTTATGTTGACAGCCTGCTTTCCGGCACCCGGTTTATTCCGTCGCCGACAGACTTGGAACTTCGAAAAGAATTACAAGCGCAATATGACGCGCTCGGCGGCGAAGCGATGCTTCAAAAACTGAAAGCGTTTGACCCCGAAAGCGCCGCGCGCTTGCACCCGAATAACAACAAACGGATTATCCGCGCGTTTGAAGTGTATCGCCTGACCGGCAAAACCATGACCGAAGCGCTCGAAAACTCCCACAGCGAGCCGAGCCGCTATAAGCCTGTTTATATCGGCATCAACTTTGCCGACCGCGCGGTGCTTTACGACCGCATCAACCGCCGCGTGGATTTGATGCTCGAAAACGGGCTTTTAGACGAAGCAAAAGACTTTTTTGAACATACCACCGCTACCGCCGCCCAGGCAATCGGCTATAAAGAGCTAAAGCCTTATTTCGACGGGGAAGTTACTCTCGACGAAGCGGAGGAACGGCTTAAACAGGTTACCCGAAATTACGCAAAACGCCAGCTGACCTGGTTTAAACGAAATCCCGAAATCCATTGGCTTTACCCCGACACCTGCACAAAAGAAGAATTTTTGCGCCAGGCGTTTAAAATCGCAGAAACGGTGAAACTATGAAAGAACCCCAAACTGAGCAAAAAGTCGTCAAACTCAATAACCCCAAAAAGAAAAAAACGACGCTTGTGTATGCGGCGCTCGCGATTTTGATTGTCGGCATTTGCATTTATCAGATTTTCAAAATCAATTACAGTCCCGTCAAAACGGAGGTCGCGTTTGAAAAGACCATTTCCAAAACCGTTTCCACCCAGACGTTTGTGGTGCGCGACGAATCCTATATCCGCGCCGCCGCGGCGGGAACGCTTGTGCCGCTGGTTGCCGACGGCAACCGCGTGGCGCGCGGTGACACGGTGGCGGTGGTGTTCACGTCGGAAGAATCCGCCCGCAATTACGCCGAAATGCAGAGCGTGCAGGAAGATATTGATTATTTCGAATCGCTGAAAAATAAGGTCGGCGCGCAGACAAGCGACGTCGACGCGCTCGACGACCGTGTTTACGCCGCGTGTGAAAATTATGTCCGCGCGATAGCCGAGGGCAACGTGGACGACTACAAGACTTATGAAGACGCGGTTTGCGAGACAATCACTTCCCGCCAGCTTTCCACCGGCACGGTCATCGACCCAACCGAAAAGATTGCCGCGCTGCAGGCGAAACTTGCCGAATTGCAGGCAAAGTCCGGCGGCTACACCACGATTCAGGTCGAAAATCCCGGCTATTATATCAGCCACGTCGACGGCTATGAAACCGCGATTGCTTACAGCGACGCGACCGGCGCGACGGCGGACCAAATCGAAGCGCTGCTTTCTTCTGAACCGACGCCCGATTCGGAACTTTCCGGCTGCATGGGGCGGCTCGTGGACAGCTTCAACTGGTATATGCTGTGCGTGATTGATTCCGAGTCGGCGGCGTATTTGTCCGACGGGGGAGAGGTCACCGTGGAATTTCCGCTTTCCTCCGCACAAAGTGTGAAAGCCGAGGTCGTCTCGATTCAAAACGCCGGCAGCGACCGTTCATCGGTCATTTTGCGGTGTAACTTAATGAATCAGCAATACGCCTCTTTGCGCAAAGAGCAAATCCGGCTGGTTTTGCAGGAATTCACCGGCTACCAGGTCAACAATAAGGCAATCCGCGAAGTGGACGGTCAAAAGGGCGTCTATGTGGTCAGCGGCAACATTGTCAAATTCAAAAAGGTCAACATTGCATATTCCGATTCCGAATATTCCGTCTGCGTCACCCCGACGGACGAAAACGGAAATCCGCTGTCCGGATATGTTACGCTATATGATGAAATCATAGTGGAAGGAACTGATTTATATGACGGAAAAATCTTGGATTGAGGAAAAATATAAAGACATTGAGTATAACCTCAAAACCATTCGGGAAGAAATTGCCAAAGCGGCGGCGCTTTCCGGGCGCAGCGAAAAAGACATCGACTTTATGGCGGTGACCAAAACCGTCGACGAAATGTTTATCAATCACGCGATTGACTGCGGGATTACGCTCATCGGCGAAAATAAGGTGCAGGAAATGCTCCGGAAAAAGCCGAATCTCCACTTAGACGGTGTGCGCAAAAACTTAATCGGTCACCTGCAATCTAACAAAGCTTCGCAGATTGTCGGCGAAGTGGATATGATAGAATCGGTGGATTCTTTGAAAATCGCCCGTGAAATCAGCAAACAGGCGCTCAAAAAAGGGATTGTGCAGGACGTGCTCGTTGAAGTGAATATCGGGCGCGAAGAAAGCAAAACAGGCATTATGCCCGAATGCGTCGAAGATTTGCTCGGGCAAATGGGCGAGTGCACAGGCCTTCGCGTCTGCGGGCTTATGGCAATCCCGCCGATTTGTGACAATACCACAGAACTTTGTAAATTTTTTGAGAATATGTACAATATGTATGTTGACATTGGCTCTAAAAAATTAGATAATGTATATATGAATGTTTTGTCCATGGGTATGTCCGGTGACTTTTCCGAGGCAATCCGTTCAGGCGCAAACCATATCCGGGTCGGCTCTAAAATCTTCGGCCCGAGAATATACTAAACTTTGCAGGAGGTTGTTTTATGAGCTTCTTAGATAAGGTCAAAAACATGGTCAATGTTTCCGAGGACGATTACTACGATGAGTTGGAATCGGATGATTATCAGGGCAACGATCAGCAGCAGGAAGAAGAATATGAAGAACCCCGCCGCCCGGCGCGCCGCGCACGCGAGTCGCGTGGGGGAGCGCCCGACAATGTGGTGAATATCCACACAACCGCGCAGCTGCAGGTTGTGCTTGCCAAACCCGAAAGCTTTGAAGAGGCAAAGTCGGTCGTTGACAATCTCAACGAAAAACGCACCGTCGTGATTAACCTCGAATCCACGAACCGCGACATGGCGAGAAGACTGGTCGATTTCTTCTCCGGCGCTGTGTATGCGAACCGCGGAACCTTAAAGCGCGTTGCGAACAATACCTTTATCATTACGCCCTATAACGTGGATGTTATGGGCGACTTGCTCGGTGAGCTCGAAAACAACGGCGTTTTCTTTTAATCTCTAAACAAAATAAATTTTGATGGATTGGTGGAATCAGAGTTATGCTTACTCCGGAAGTTGTGAAAGCGAAGGAATTTCAGGCGAGCGGCCGCGGAGCTTACCGCGCCGACGATGTGGACAGCTTTTTTGCGGAAGTGTCCGCTTCTTATGAACAGATGTTCAAAGAAAACGGTGAGCTGATTAAGAAAATCAGCATCCTTGCCAATAAGGTCGAGAAATATAAAGAAGAGGAAGACAGCATTCGCAAAGTGCTTGTTTCCGCCCAGACCATGGCGGACAAAATCGTCAAAGACGCCGAAACCAAGTCACAAGAAACCCTCGGCAGCCTTGAACAAGAGGCTGCGAAAAAGCGGGAAGACGCTGAAAAACAGGCAAAAGACATTGTCGAAGCCGCTAAAAAAGAAGCGGAAACCGTTATCTTGAACAGCAAGAAAGATGCGGATGAAATTCTCGGCTCTGTCAACCGCAAGGTGATGAAAGAAAGCCTGGAATTTGAAATGCTTCAGAAAAAGGCTTCCGAATTCCGCGCGCACCTGATTGCCACTTATAAAGAGCATTTGAATCTGATTAACCAGATTCCGGAATATGTCGAAAAAGAAATGGAACAGACTGCGCCCGAAGCGCCGAAAGCAAAACCCGAAGAAAAACCGGCTGCACCGGCTGAAGCGGTAACCGAACAGCCCGCGCCGGCACAGGAACCGGCACCTGCCGCGGAACCGGAAGTGAAAGAAGAAGCCCCGGCAGCGGCACCCGCAGAAGAGCCGGAAGCGGCGCCTGAACAGTTTACCCTTCTTGACACAGACGATGAGCCCGAAGCGGCGCCTGCCGAAATGGAAGACGTTTCCTCTTCTTCCGAAGAAGAAACCGCCGAAGAAGCGCCGGAAGAAGACGGCTTTGCACTGGATTTCTCTATGATTGATGATGACGATGAGGACGCCGCTGCGGAAGAACCGGCAGCAGCCCCCGCGCATACATACGCAACAATCGAAGAAGATGAAGAGGATGACGACGATTCGGCCGGCTCCTTTAAGAGCTTTTTCAAGAAAAAATAATTCCCCGTAAGTGAGGCGTTACATGCTTCAAATTGTAACCATTCTCGGATTGGCTGCCCTTGTGGCAGCCGATCAGGCAATTAAATATGTAGTTGTCCGCTTTTTGGAACCGATAGGCAGCTTCCCGTTTATCGACCGCTTCTTGCAGTTTACGTACGTCGAAAACACGGGGGCCGCCTTTGGCTTTTTCAGCCGTCACACCGAGCTCTTGTCCGTGTTTACCGGGATTGTCATCGCGGCGGGGCTGATTTTCCTGTTGTCCGGCAAATTAAAGTCTAAATTTGCCCATGTGGCGGTGCTGATGATTTTGGCGGGCGGGCTCGGCAACTTAATTGACCGCGTGTTCCGCGGCTTTGTGGTAGATTATATCGAACCGCTGTTTATCAATTTCGCCGTGTTTAATTTTGCCGATATGCTCGTTTGCGTCGGCGCGGCGCTTTTGATTGGATACCTGATTTTCGATATGGTGCGCGACGCGCGCAAAGACCCGTTGGCTGACAAAGAAACGGTGGAGCAAAGCCATGAATCCGATTGAAGTGCTGATTGACCATGATTACGAGGGCGAACGCGTCGACAAATATCTTTCCGTGATTTTTCCCGACTCCTCCCGCGCCGCGCTGCAAAAGGCGGTTGAAGCGGGTAACGCGCTGATTAACGGAAAACCGGTCGCGAAAAACTACCGCCTGCGTGCAGGGGACAGACTTTCTTTTTCGCCGCTTGCGGTTCGTCCGCTGGACGTAACGCCCGAAAATATCCCGTTGGACATCGCTTACGAAGACAACGACCTGTTGGTTGTCAACAAACCGAAAGGCATGGTTGTGCATCCCGCGCCCGGCAATTATGACGGTACGCTCGTCAACGCGCTTTTGTACCATTGCCCCGACAGCCTTTCCGGCATCAACGGCGTTCTGCGCCCCGGAATTGTCCACCGGATTGACAAAGACACAAGCGGCCTTTTGATTGTTGCGAAAAATGATTTTGCACACCGCGCGTTGGCGTCCCAAATCGCAGAGCATTCTTTTAAAAGGGAATACCGCGCGATTGTCACCGGCCATTTGAAAGAAGACAGCGGCACCGTGATAGCCCCCATCGGGCGCAACCCCAACGACCGCAAAAAAATGGCGGTCACCGACAAAAATTCCAAAAACGCGGTGACCCATTACGAAACCATAGAAAAATATGTGGGCTATTCTTATTTGAAACTGCGTTTGGAAACCGGAAGAACGCACCAAATCCGCGTCCACATGGCCTACCTCGGCCACCCGCTCGCGGGGGACACGGTTTACGGGCACCCGCCGAAAAACGAGCTTTCGCTCGGCGGTCAGTGCCTGCACGCGGGCCTTATCGGCTTTGTGCACCCGCGCACGAACGAATACATGGAATTTCAAAGCCCCTTACCGGATTATTTCACAAAATTTCAAAGGAGCCTGACCCTTGAAGATTGAAGAAAAAGTAAAAACCGATTTTTCCGACTGGCTGGTCGCTTCCGATATTGACGGCACGCTGAACAACAAACTGCGCCGCCTGCCGAAGCGCAATTATGACCGCATTTGCGAGTTCGTGTTAGAGAAAAAAGGCCATTTTACGCTCGCTTCCGGCCGCAACGTCAGTTCTATGCGCAAGCCGTTCCAAAGCCTGCCGATTCAGTCCACGCCGGCGATTATTTTAAACGGCGCCGGGCTTTATGATTACGAGCACGAAAAAATGCTTCGCTTTCACCCGATAAACCCCGCCGGCTACGAGCTTGTGAAAGCCGTGATGAAAAAATTTCCGGCAGTCGAGGTTGAAATTTTAACCAGCGACAGCGCATATACTATCAATGCGCACATTTTTGCAAACGTTATGCTCAAAGCGGACAACCTTCCGCACCGCCGCTATAAAAAGGCGGACGAAGTCCCGCCGGACGACTGGGGCAAGGTGATTTTCTTAGGAATGCCGCCGCTGGTTTCCGCGGTCAAACGGTATCTGCTCTCGATAAAAGACCCCAACGTCAATTTCATGTCGTCGAGTATTTCCTCGTTTGAAATGCTCGAAAAAGGCATTCATAAAGGCGTCGGCGTCCGTGAAGTCGCTGAGCTTTACGGGATTGATTATAAGCACACCGCCGCAATCGGCGATTATTTTAACGATTACGAAATGCTCAAAAGCGTATATTTGCCGGCGTGCTGCGGGCAGGCGCCGCGGAAGATGCATGAAATTGCAAAATTCCACGCCTGTCATTGCAACCGCGGTGCGGTGGCGGATTTGCTCGAATATATCATGTACGAATATAAGGAGGATTAACGATGGACAAAACCTTAAAACAGTCGTTGCAGATTTTTGCAACCAAAGCCAGAATGGGTGTTTTGGAAGGGGTATATAACGCCAAAGCCGGGCATCCGGGCGGCTCGCTTTCTATCTGTGACGTGTTGAGTTACCTTTACAATGTTGAAATGCATGTAGATCCGAAAAATCCGAAAGACCCCGGCCGCGACCGGCTCGTGCTGTCGAAAGGCCACGCCGCGCCCGCGCTGTATGCGACTTTGGCGCTCAAAGGTTATTTCCCCGTGGAGGATTTGAAAACCCTTCGTAAATCCGACAGCTATCTGCAAGGTCACCCCAATATGGATAAAGTCCCCGGAATTGATATGAGCACCGGCTCTTTAGGACAGGGGATTTCCGTTGCCGTCGGCATGGCGCTCGGCGGAAAACTGGACAAAGCCGATTACCGCGTCTATGCAATTCTCGGCGACGGTGAAATCGAAGAAGGTCAGGTCTGGGAAGCGGCAATGCTTGCCGGCAACAAGGGCCTTGACAACCTCGTCGCGATTGTTGACAACAACAACCTGCAAATCGACGGCACAATGGAAGAGGTCAATTCGCCTTATCCGATTCCCGACAAATTCCGTGCGTTCAACTGGAACACCGTGGAAATTGACGGCCACGATTTTGACCAGATTGAAGACGCGTTCGCGAAAGCGAAACAGTGCAAAGGCAAGCCCACGGCAATCATTATGAAAACGATTAAGGGCAAGGGCGTTTCCTTTATGGAAAATGCCGTCGGCTGGCACGGCAGCGCGCCGAACACCGAACAGTATGAACAGGCGATGGAAGAATTGAAAGCCGCTTTGGCAAAATTGGAGGCGTGAACAATGGCAGAAGTCGTGAAATGTGCAACAAGAGAAGCCTACGGCAAAGCGCTTGTCGAACTGGGCGAAACCAACGATAAAGTTTTGGTTTTGGACGCGGACCTTGCCGCCGCCACCAAAACCGGTATGTTTAAAAAAGCATTCCCCGAAAAATTCATTGACGTCGGTATTGCGGAAAGCAACTTAATGGGCGTTGCCGCGGGTCTCGCCGCGACCGGGCACATTGTGTTCGCTAGCTCGTTTGCTATGTTTGCCGCCGGCCGTGCGTTTGAACAGGTGCGCAATTCCATTGCTTACACCCACTTAAACGTCAAAATCGGCGCGACCCACGCCGGCATTTCCGTCGGTGAGGACGGTGCGAGCCACCAGTGCTGTGAAGACATCGCCTTAATGCGCTCGATTCCCGGCATGGTGATTTTGAACCCGGCGGATGATATTGAAGCGCGCGCCTGCGTGATGGCGGCGGCTGCGCACGAAGGCCCCGTCTATATGCGCTTTGGCAGACTTGCCGTGCCGCGCGTGTTTGACGAAAGCTATCAGTTCGAAATCGGTAATGGAAGCGTCCTCATTGAGGGCAGCGACGTTACCATCGTCGCCACCGGCCTTATGGTCAACGAAGCGCTCGAAGCGGCGAAACTTCTTAAAAACGAAGGCATTTCGGCGCGCGTTGTCGATATGGCGACGATTAAACCGATTGACCGCGAAATTCTGATTGACTCGGCGAAGAAAACCGGCGCCATTGTCACCGCAGAAGAGCACAATGTGCTCGGCGGGCTCGGCGGCGCGGTCGCGGAAGTCATTTGCGAAACCGTCCCCGTGCCGGTGCTTCGCGTCGGCGTGGAAGATGTTTTCGGCAAATCCGGCCCCGCGGTGGAACTGCTGCACATCTTCGGTTTAGACGCCGCGCACATCGTCGAAAAAGCCAAACAGGCAGTCGCGATGAAACAAGCGTAATCGAATCTCTTAAATACAAAAACAGCCGGAAGGAATTTCCTTCCGGCTGTTTCTTTTTGTGTTTACAGGCTGAAATCTTCTTCGGAAAACGATTGCAGCTTCCGCGGGCGTCGCGGCTCGCGCTTTAAAATATCATATTTATATTTCCGGCAATGCCCGTCGCGCTCGACAATGCCTTTCTTTTCACAAAGCACAGTTTCTTTGTCCGGCGAAAGGCGTCCGTATGCGCAGTATTCGCATTTCGGCGCTATTTTTTCCGCGTCCGTTTTCTTTTTCAATCCATTCACAACCCTTTTCTTAAACTGTTTTCATATTAACACACTTTTCGATTGGGTTCAACCTCTAAAATCAAAAGCACGCTCATCACAATCAGCGCGATAAACGCCGGCACCGAAACCGAATAGACCACCGGCGTTATGGCGCTGTTGGTCGCGAATACGCTGACTTCGCACGGAAAGAAATATAAAAGCCCCTTGCAAAGGAAGGCGGAAATCACCGCGCTAATACACCGCGCCGTAAAAAACCAGCTGCCCTTTACGCCGCAAAATTGTAAATCGGAAAGAATCTGACAATGCACGGAAAGCCCGGCAAATGAGAGAATCGCGGCAAGAACGGGAATGGGGAAATGCCCGGCCGCCGCCTGCACGCCGCCGGTGACTTCTAAAATACTGCTTAAAAACAGCTTGGCGCCCTGCGGCAGGGCGAGCGTGTCGACACAAGCGCAGACCGCGAAAAACAACACCACCCACGCGCAAATCATTAACATGCTGCGCGCCGCTTCCGTCACCGCCTTTGTGAGCGATTTGGAAACGCCGTTTAAGCGAACGGCAACACAGCGCTTGTCATATGTCGCTTTTCGGTCGTCCAAAACGCCGGTTAAAACGCCCATAATCAAAGTGGCAAGTGTCGTGGAAGCATATAAAATCACACCCGCGCGCACGCTGTGCAAAATCGAAAACCCGACGGCGGAAATCACAAACGCGGGACCGGCGTTGACGCAAAACAAGCACATGCGCATTGCCTGGTTTTGTGTGATGTGTCCGCCTGAAAGCAGCTGCGCCGTCATTTTGGCGCCTACGGGGAAGCCGCCGATAAGCCCCATGAAAATGACCCCTGCACTCACCCCGGGGAGATGAAACAAGCGCTTTGTAACCGGCTCTAAAAAATGCCCGGTCAGCCCCAAAACACCGGAATTGAGCAAAAAAGACGCCACCGTCATAAATACAAACAGCGAGGGAATTACCACATTGCCGCAAAGCTGAATGCCCGCGCGCACCCCGGCGGTGCAAACCGCCGGCTTTGTAAATAAAAACCAGCAAACCGTGCTCGCCAGCAAAACGGGCGGCAGGCTTTTTAAAATTTTCGTGCGCATAATTCTCCCCCTTTTCCGGTAATCAATTTATATGCTTTCGCATAAATTTCTATGAGTGGGAGGGAGCGCGAATGGCTCGAAAAAGCAGAAAACAGCCGGAAAAACCGCATCGGTCAATTGAGCAAACGCTGGATTTGCCCGAGATTTTAAGCCCCGGCGTGCCGCACATTGAAATGCAGGGCAATCGGGAAATCATCATTGACGGGTGCCGCGGCATTTTGGAATATGACGAAGACCGCATCAAACTCAACGCCGGTTCGCTGGTTATTTCCTTTCAGGGGAGCGGACTCGTGATAAAAACCTATTCCGAAAACCAAACCGTGCTCGCCGGCGAAGTTGTGGGGATTGCATTTGAAAATTAGGAGGCAGGCTGCTTGTTTATTTTAAAGTTTGTGCGCTTTGTGCTCGGCTATGTGCTGTTCACGGCGACGGGGGGCTTTCCCGAACGGTTTATCAACCTTTGCACCCAACACAATATCCCGCTTTGGGATTTAAAGCATTTGGGCGACACCGTCGAGGGCAAAACCACCGTATCCGGCTATAAACGGATTCGTCCGGCGGCGCGGCGCTCCGGCGTGCGCGTGCGTATTTCTAAAAAGTGCGGCCTGCCGTTTTTGCGCGAACGCAACAAAAAACGCGCGGGGCTTTTGGTCGGTGTCGCGCTTGCCGCCTTGCTGCTTTGTATTTTGTCCACCCGCATTTGGGCCGTGCGCGTCGAGGGCAATGTGCAAATCCACGATGAGCAAATTCTGCGCGCGGCGAAATCGCTCGGCGTGGAAATGGGCGCGCGCACAAGCAAATTAGACGCGCAGAAAATTGCAAAAGAACTGCAAAATCAGGTGGAGGGTCTTTCCTGGGCGGCGGTCAATATTGACGCGTGCAAAGCGGTGATTGAGGTGCGCGAAAGCACCCCGAAGCCCGACATCCTCGACACCAAAACGCCCGCCAATATCGTCGCGTCCGAAGACGGCGTCCTCACGCGTATTGAGGTGTATTCCGGCACGGCGGCACTGCCGGTCGGGTCTGCCGTGCTCAAAGGAGATTTGTTAATCTCCGGCGTGGTGCTCAACAAAGACAACTCCGAAAGTCTCCACGGCGCGCAGGGGCACGTGTACGCGAAAGTGGAGCGGAATATCGACTGCTCGGCGGAAAACACGGATTTTTTGAAACTCAGCGGCGAAAATACCCGATATGTGCTTTACTGCGTCGGGTTAAAACTGCCGCTCGGCCGTCCGCTTGCCGGCGACGTCTACACAGTCGAAACCTATCTTTCCAACGGCGAAACCACACTGCCCGTCGGACTGCTTCGCGAGCACACCGCGGCGTTTTCTGCGCCGTTTTCTTTGCCGTCGGCCGATTCACAAGCGCGCTACGCCGCCAAGCTGTTTGCCGAAGAATACCGCGCGATTTGGCTTGACTCGGTGATCCTCACAACCGATATTTCGTTTGATTTTGACAAAGAAACCCCGTTTGTCCGCGGAAAAATCACTTGTGAAAAAGAAGTTGGGATAAATCAGGAGATTTTTGTGGAAAAAATTAGTGACTAATCACAAAATCGGTGGTATAATATATTCAATATCCACAGAATTTTAACTCGGGAGGGTTTCTTTGTTCGAACAAGTCATCAGCGTAGACCGCATGGAGCACGCGGTCAGTTTGTTCGGGAGCTTTGACGAGAATATCCGCCAGGTCGAAGAGGAATATTCGGTCAAGGTGATAAGCCGCGGGTCCGATTTAAAGGTCAGCGGCGAAGCGGAAAATGTCGCCAAAGCGACCCGGGCAATTGAAGGGCTCCTAACACTTATCAACAAAGGTGAAGCGCTTTCGGAACAAAATGTCCGCTATGTGCTTTCCATGGTGAACGAGGGGTCGGAGGACAAGCTTTCCGAAATGGTCGGCGACTGTATTTGCATCACCGCCAAAGGAAAGCCCGTAAAGCCCAAAACCCTCGGTCAGAAAAAATATGTCGAGGCGATTCGCAAAAATATTGTGACGCTCGGCGCCGGTCCTGCGGGCACGGGCAAAACCTATCTCGCGGTCGCAATGGCGGTCACGGCGTTTCGCGCCAAAGAGGTCAACCGCATTATTCTGACCCGCCCCGCGGTTGAAGCGGGGGAGAAGTTAGGCTTCCTCCCCGGCGATTTACAGCAAAAGGTTGACCCGTATTTGCGCCCGCTTTATGACGCGCTGTTCGATATGCTCGGCGCGGAGGCGTTCGCCCGCTATCAGGAGCGCGGCAGTATCGAAGTTGCGCCGCTCGCGTATATGCGCGGGCGCACGCTCGACGACAGCTTTATTATTTTGGACGAAGCGCAAAACACCACGCGCGAACAAATGAAAATGTTTTTAACGCGCTTAGGGTTCAATTCCAAAATGGTCGTCACCGGCGACATTACCCAAATCGATTTGCCGGACGGCAAAAAGTCCGGTATGTTGCAGGCGATGCGGATTTTAAAGAACATTCCCGACATTTCCATTTGCCAGTTTACCGAAAAAGACGTGGTCCGTCACAAACTGGTGCAGGAAATTATTAAAGCATACGAAAAAAACGAGGAGGCTCACAGAAAATGACCGACAAAATTAAAGTTATCATTTCGAACCAACAAAAGGCAGTGAAAATCCCGACCGGCGTGCGGATGCTCGTCCGCCGCTGCTGCCACGCGGTTTTGATTCAGGAAAATTTCGAAGGCTCGGCGGAAATCAGCGTGACGTTTGTCGATGACAAACAAATTCAGGAACTCAACAAAAAACACCGCAATTTAGACCAGCCGACCGATGTTTTGTCGTTCCCGCTCGGCGAAAACGGGCAATATGACGTAAACCCCGACACCGGCGCGAAAATGCTCGGCGATATTGTAATTTCTATGGAGCGCGCCGTTGCGCAGGCGGAACAATACGACCACCCGCTGCAGCGTGAAATCGCGTTTTTAACCGTCCATTCCATGCTCCATTTGCTCGGCTATGACCATGTGGACGGCGGCTTGCAGGCGGTACATATGCGTGAAAAGGAAGAGGCCGTTTTAACACAGCTGGGGCTTAAACGCAACGGCAGTTATTATTACGACGGCGAATAATTGAGTATGAAAGAACTTTTTTTAAGCTTCGGCTATGCGTTTCGCGGTATTTTCATGTCGCTCGTCCACGAGCGCAATATGCGAATTCATTTCGTTTGCATGGCCTATATGTACGCTTTCCTGTCCGTCTATGATTTTTTTGAGGTCACGCGGACGCAGTTTGCGATTTTGTTTTTGGCAAACGCGCTGGTCGTGGCGGCGGAGCTTATCAACACCGCTGTGGAACGCGCGGTGGACCACGCCTCTGAAAAGCGAACCGAAAACGGAAAGCTAGCAAAAGATGCCGCCGCCGGCGCCGTGCTTTGCTGTGCGATTTTTGCCGTCGCGACGGGCGTCGCCGTTCTCGGGCAGAAAGCGGCATTTTTAAAACTGTTTGCCTATTACCGTGAAACCCCCGGCATGTTTGTCGTGTTCGTGCTGTCTGTCGTTTTGTCGACCCTGTTTATTTTCAAGGGCTTCGGAAAATACAGCCGCCGCGAGCAAAACGCAAACCCCGGCGGAAAGGAAAAAACTCCATGAATACACCTAAAACCGCATTTATTGCGATTGTCGGCAAAGCGAATGTCGGCAAATCTTCAATCTTGAACCGCTTGCTCGGCAGCAAAATTGCCATTGTTTCGGACAAGCCCCAAACCACGCGCACCCGGATTATGGGCGTGCTGACCACTGACGACAACGTCCAGCTGGTGTTTACCGACACGCCCGGCTACCACCGCCCGCACAATAAATTGGGCGAAAAAATGGTCCAGGCCGTTTCCGACAGCATTTCCGGCGTGGACGCTTGCCTTTTGGTCGTGGAAGCGGGGGAGAAGCACTTAAACGCCGCCGAAGAAGCGCTGCTGCAAAAAATCAAACAGGCGCATATTCCGACCCTGCTCGCGATTAACAAAATCGATATGCTTAAAAACAAAGAGGACTTAATGGCGCAAATCGCGTTGATAAGTGCCGAATACGATTTTGAATCGGTCATTCCCGTAAGCGCCGCGGACGGCAACGGCATGGACATTTTGCTTGACGAGCTTAAAAAACAGGCGTTCGAAAGCGAACACTTTTTCCCGGACGACACTTTGACCGACCAGCCCGAGCGCGTTCTCGCGGCGGAGATGATTCGCGAAAAAATCCTAAGGCTTTTAAGCAAGGAAATTCCCCACGGCACGGCGGTCTCGATTGAAAAAATGCGCGCGCGCGACGACAGCAATATTGTTGACGTCGAAGCCGTGATTTATTGCGAACGCGAGTCGCACAAAGGCATTATCATCGGCAAAGGCGGCGCGATGCTCAAAAAGATTTCGACTTACGCGAGGCAGGATATGGAGCGCTTTTTTGATTGTAAAATCAATTTAAAATGTTGGGTCAAAGTCAAAGAAGGCTGGCGCAACCGCGAGGGACTCATTCACAATTTTGGTTTAGATTAACAGTTATATTTGCCGCAAAAAAAGGTTAAGTTAATAGCACAAAGCCTTTGAAAGCGGTGGAATATATGGCAGAGACCTACTGGGATATTTTTATAAAAAGCGGCAGCATTGAAGATTATCTTTCTTTTTGCGCCCACAGGCCTGATCTGCAAAACCGCACTTCCAAGGAAAACGAAAATGACATTCAACGAAAACGGGCTGATTCTCAAAGAACAGAATATCGGTGAGCGCGACAAGCTCGTGACCGTTTTAACGGCGAATCACGGCGTGTTGCGCGCTTTTGTGCGCGGCGCGAAAGCGGTCAAAAGCAAAAAGCAGTCGGCAACCTCCAAATTTTGTTATGCGAAGCTCTCGCTCTATCAGGGCAAAGACAGCTACATAATCGACGAGGCGCAAAGCATCGAAATGTTTTTCGGCCTGCGCGACAGCATCGACGCGCTTGCGCTCGGAGAATATTTTTTGGAACTCGGCTTCGTGTTTTCGCCGGAAGAGCAGGCGGCCGAAGAAAACCTGCGGGTAATTTTAAACTCGCTTTATATGCTATCGAACAAAAAACGCCCATCGAAGCTTTTGAAAGCGATTACCGAACTGCGGCTGCTCAGCGTAGGCGGTTACGCGCCCAATCTGGTCGCGTGCGACAAATGCGGGTGCTTTGAAACCCCTACTATGTATTTTGACATGGAAGGGATTTTATATTGTGAAAACTGTGCGCCGGCCACCGCGCCCTTTGCGCTGCCGTTGGGGGTTGTGAGCGCCATGCGGCATATCGTATTTTCCGAACTGCGCGATCTTTATAATTTCAAATTGGACGACGCGCTTTGCGATGAACTTGGTTATGTGACCGAAACGTATCTTTTGCGCCAAACCGGCCACAAATTCAAAACACTGGATTTTTATAATTCCGTGCAGGCACTGTAAAGAATAAAAACTTGTCAGACGGGCAATTTTGCTTGCTCGTCTTTTTTTCTGCAAAATTTTAAAAGTTTTGTCAGATTTTACATTTTTCGTGACTACTAAATGAAAGGGAGGAGAGCTCGTTTGAACAGCGCTGTGAAACATAAGGCGGATGAAGCCTTAAACGAAGCTTACCGGCAATATTATTTGCCGCTGCTTCGATACTGTACCGTGCGGCTGGGCGAAGCCAAAGAAGCGGCGGGCGACTGCGTGCAAGACGCGTTTGTTGTTTTCTATAACCGCTTGCTTTCGGGCGAAGACGTCCAAAACCCCCGCGCGTTTCTATACAGAACAGCGGACAATTTCCGGCGCCGCGCCTTGCAAAGTTATCAAACCGCGCAAAGCAAAACCGTGCCGCTGGAAAACGCAGAGCCCTATATGGCACCTTTTCTTCCCTTTTCTCCGGAGGATATGGACTATGACCGGTTGGCGAAAGCCTTGCTGGAAACGCTGAGCGACGACGAACAAACGCTTTACCGTTGGAAATATTCGGAAAACATTTCACTTTCGGAAATTGCCGAACGATTGGGCATTTCTCCCGCCGCCGCGGCAAAACGGACTTCCCGCTTGCGACAGCGCATTTACGAAAAGCTTTCGCAAACCATTGAAACAGAAACCAAAGGAGGGATATAAACATGGCTGCTTTACAAATGAATGCGGAAATTTTAAACCGCATTTTGGATGAGCGTGCCCAAAAAGAAGAAATCATTTCCTTTTTAGAAGAAGTCATAGACGACGAACTTGCCCGCGGCGACGAAGCGGATTGTGATTTGATTGACGCGTGTGTGGAAGTGCTCGAAAGCGAAGCGGAAAGTGAAAGCTTCCTGCATCTGCTTTCAAAACCTTCATTCCTGCGCGCAGTGCAGCGCCGCTCGGTGTATTACAAACGCCGTTACCGTACGGCGGCCGCGGTGTGCGCCTGCGCCGTGCTGCTTGTGGCGGCGACCGCCGGCTCTCTGCAAACAGAATCCGGCGCCGCGCTTGCAAAACGCGTCCAGCAAAAACTGGAAGCCATTTTCACAGAGGAAAGCACCGCTCCTGCTCCGCAAGAAGAACCCACCACCCAAGCACCGGTGACCGCACCCGAAACGGAAGTCACAGAAGCAGCACCGACTACGCCAGAAACGACCCAAGCGCCCGCGGTGCAAAAACATGAGCCGACCACCGAAGCCGAATTGCAGCTTACCCGCATTTACGGCATTTTCCCCGAGAACTTGAAAACGGAATACGTTGTCGGGGAAACGCTCGATATGCAGGGCGTGCGCGTCATGACGGTTTACGAAGACGGCAGCGAACGGGAAATCCCGCTTAGCGACTGCCTGGTCAACACGCAACGCGGCTTTCCCTATGACCCCGGCAGTTATACCATTCAGGTGTTTTATCAGGGACTTTCATTCTCTTACCCCGTGCGGGTCACAGCACAAAAAGAAAGCGTGATTTTAAATTCGATTTACGGGAGTTTCGAGCCGGGCTTCGACTTCACCACCGATTCGCCCGCGTCACCTGACCTGTCTTCCATGACCGTCACCGCCGTGTATTCCGACGGCAGTGAGCGTGTGCTGGATGCCGACGAATACGACGTGACCGTCTCGCCGAATTTCTTAGATAACCCCGACAAAACGCTTGTGACCGTGTCTTATTTAGACCGCACGTTTTCCTTCATTTTGACAAAGGAGATACAGTGAAATGAAAAAGAATGCAAAAAAAATACTGCTGCTGTTCCTGTGCACCGCGCTTTTAATCGGCTGTGTTCCGATAGCGTCCGTGGCGCTGACCACCGACACGGGGCTTGAATATACCGTCTCCGACACCGCGGTGACAATTACCGCCTATTCGGGCGAAGACACGAACGTGGAAGTGCCCGCAACCTTAAACGGCCTGCCGGTCACCACCATTGCGGCGGGGGCTTTTTCTTACAAAACCCAACTTGAAAAAGTCACCTTGCCCGAAACCGTCACCGACATTCAAATGATGGCGTTTTTCGGCTTGGAAAACTTGACCGAAGTCAATCTCGAATCGCTTACTGCACTTCGCCACATCGGCGCCTATGCGTTTATCGGTACAAAGCTTTCCGGTGCGCTCAACCTTCCCGAAAGCGTGGAAGAAATCGGCGCCGCGGCGTTCGGTATGACAAAACTTACATCTTTGCACCTCGGCAAAAACGTCCGTCCAGTTGCGGCGGAAACAGCGAACCCGTGGGGAACGGCTTTTAAAAATTTCGGCATGGAGGAAATCGCCGGCATTAATATTGCGAGTATGATTTCTCCGTATTCGAGCACCGCAGAAGAAAAAAATATTGCGATTGCCTGCCCGAACTTAAAAAGCGTAACCGTTGACGCGCAAAACCCCTATTATCGTTCCTACGGCGGTGTCCTGTTCAGCAAGGATATGCGCGAACTTTACTGCTATCCCGCCGGAAAAACGTCTTCGCTTTATATCATGCCGTCGTCGGTCGAACATTTTTATAACGCGTTCGGCGGCCTGCATTTGCCGAAGGCACATATCAAATATTACGGCGACTTGGATATTATGGACAACAATCTTTTGCCGAACGGCTGGTTGAATTTCGGCGAAATCGGCAACTTAAAAACCGTTACCATATCTTCCGCTGTGCAAACCATTTCGACCGCGGCGTTTTATAACACCGGCTTAACCAGCGTTTTCCTGCCGAAGAATGTTACAAAAATCGGGCCCAAAGCCTTTTGGCATTGTACGTCGCTTACGACCGTCGGCTTTGACCGGGATTCCGTGTTCCAAGAACTGCCCGAAGAATGCTTTAATGACTGCGGTGCGTTGAAAAACGTGACGTTCGGAAAAATCGACTATCTTGCCGCCCTGGCTTTCGGAAACTGCGCTTCAATTGAAAGTGTTGACCTTACCAACGTCCGCTCGCTCGACAGCACCGCGTTTGACGGGTGCACGGCGCTTCAGAACGTCACCTATATGGATTCCGACAGTGCCGAAAAAGCGACCGTCTCGGCAAGCGCGTTTAACGATACCGCCTCTTTAAAAACCGTTATGCTCGGCTCCTCCGTCGAATCGGTTGAGGATTTGGCGTTTGCCAACTGCGAAGAACTGCAAACGGTATATATTTCCGACGAGGTGGAAAAGATCAGCGCATCGGCTTTCCAAAACAGCGACAATCTGACAATCGTCTGCCCGAATACCACCTGCTATGCCTATTCTTACGCAGTGCAGAACAATATTCCGGTGACGACGCTCGTTGTGTCACCGATTCCGAACCAGACTTACACCGGCGAAGCAATCACCCCGACGCTTACCGTGAAAGCCAGTGGAAAGCTTCTCACCGAAAATAAAGATTACACGGTGTATTGGAAGAATAACGTGAATGCCGGAACGGCAGACGTTGTGATTATGGGCAACGGCACTTACGGCATGCTCGCCGCCGTCTGCAAATTTGCGATTATGCCGTGTGATTTGTCGAAAGTGGAAATCAGCGCTGTTCCGACGCAAGTCGAGACCGGCGAACCGCTTGAGCCTGAATTTTCCGTCGTGTACGGCGACCGCATTTTGCAAAAAGATACCGACTATATCGTAACGTATTCGGACAATACCGCCGCCGGAACGGCAACTGTTGAAATTGTGGGGATTGGAAACTATAAAGGCAGCCGGCTTACGACCTTTGAAATCGCTTCGGCGCCGGCAGCCGAAACACCGACATACGAAGCGGGCGACGTCGACGGGGACGGCACCATTCGCCTGACGGATTATGCGTTAATCTATGCGCACATGACCGGCACGGCGGTGCTTACAGACCGTGCGTCCCTTGCCGCTGCGGACATAAACGGCGACGGCGCAGTCGATGCGTTCGACTTGGCGGAACTGAATTTGTATCTCGCCGGCAACGCGCGTTAACCCTCGAAAGAACCTCATATAGAATGCAATGTGTCTAAAGGGCTTGCCCTTTGGGCACATTGCTTTTTTTCGTTTCCCGTGGTATGATAAATAAGACTTTTACCGCTTTTTGAAAGGGTAGCTTTATGAACAAACACTTTGAAGCTTTAGAGCTTCCGAAAATTTTAGAAAGACTGGCGGGCTTCACCGCGTGCCCCGACGCGCGCGAAGCGGCGCTCGCGCTTTCCCCAAAAAACGAATATTTTGAAGCGCAGTCGCTGTTGGACCAAACCGAGGCGGCGCACACTTTGATTGCCAAATTCGGCGCGCCGTCGTTCGGCGGACTTAAGAACGTCCAAAATTCCCTCCACCGTGCGCAGGCGGGCGGCACGCTTTCCATGCGTGAACTTTTGGATATTGCGCAGGTGCTGCGCGTAATTCGCGGGATTTGCACCTGGCGCGACAAAAGCGCGGGACTGGAAACGGCGATTGACGATTTGTTTTTTAGCCTAAGCCCCAATAAATATTTGGAAGACCGGATTACAAACGCGATTCTTTCCGACGATGAAATGAGCGATAACGCTTCACCCGATCTTAAAAACATTCGAAGAAAAATGCGTCAGCAGGATGCGAAAATCCGCGATCAACTCGAAAAACTTCTGCGCTCGCCGACTTATAAAAACAGCCTGCAGGAAGCGATTGTGACCCAGCGCAACGGGCGGTTTGTCGTGCCTGTAAAAAGCGAACACCGTGCCGAAGTCGCCGGTATGGTCCACGACACCTCCGGCAGCGGTTCGACCGTGTTTATTGAACCGGCGTCGGTCGTCGAGGCAAACAACGAAATCAAAGTGCTCGAAAGCCGCGAACGTGACGAAATCGAGCGGATTCTCACAGAGCTTTCCGAAGAAGCCGGCAGCTTTTATGACAGCGTGCGGATAAGCTACCAAAGCGCCGTGGAATTAAACCTGATTTTTGCAAAAGCGCAGCTTGCCTATTCGATGAAAGCCGGCAAGCCGGTTTTAAATGCCGTAGGCGAGATTGAGTTCAAACAAGCGCGCCACCCGTTAATCGCGGCCGAAAAAGTTGTACCGGTCGACATTCGACTCGGCGCGGAATTTGACGCGTTGGTCATTACCGGCCCGAACACCGGCGGCAAAACCGTGTCGATTAAAACCTTGGGGCTTTTAACGCTGATGGCGGCGTGCGGACTGTATGTGCCCGCGGCGGACAACAGCCGCGTCGCCGTGTTCCGCCATGTGTTTGCGGACATCGGCGAAGAACAAAGCATTGAACAGTCGCTTTCCACCTTTTCGGCGCATATGAAAAACATTGTCGCCATTGACAAAGAAACCGACGACAGCACGCTTGTGCTCATTGACGAGCTCGGCGCGGGCACCGACCCGGTCGAGGGCGCGGCGCTTGCCGTCTCGATTTTGGAAGCGTTACGCAAAAAAGGCGCCAAAATCGCGGCTACAACGCACTATTCGGAATTAAAGGAATATGCGCTCAACACAGAGCGCGTGGAAAACGCCTCGTGTGAATTTTCGGTGGAGACCCTCCGCCCGACTTATAAACTGTTAATCGGGATTCCCGGCCGTTCCAACGCCTTTGCAATTTCCGAACGCTTAGGGATTTCTCCGGATATTATCGACAACGCGCGCAAGCTGGTTTCTTCGGAAAACCAGCGGTTTGAAGATGTGGTCGATACGCTCGAGCAAACGCGCGCCGAAATGGAGCACGAAAAGCAGAAAACGCTGGAATTGCAGGGCGAAGTGGACACTTTGCGGAAAAAAGCGGAGCAACAGGTCGAAGACGCCAAACAAAAAAGCGACCGCGAATTGGAGCGCGCCAAACAAGAGGCACAGCGGATTGTCGAAAACGCACGCCGCGCGGCAAACTCTCTGATTTTAGAAGTGGAACGCCTGAAAAAAGAACAGGCGCGCGAGAAAAACGCTGCCGAAATGGCGCGCAAAGCCAAAGCAGCAATGAAACGCCAATTAAACGATTTGGACGATTTGACCGCCGAACGGCTCGGCGAAGAGGACGACGGCGACTATGTCCTGCCGCGGCCGCTTACAATAGGCGACACGGTTTATGTCACCGTGCTCGGCACAAACGGAGCTGTGACCGCGCTGCCCGACAGCAAAGACAACGTGGAAATTCAGGCGGGCTCGATGAAAATGAAGGTGCCGCTTCAGTCTTTGCGGCTTCGAAATTCCCCGAAGAAAAACACCCCGCAGCGTACTGCCGTCACGCGCTCCGACCGCGGACCGTCTACTTCTAAAACCAGCGTGGATTTGCGCGGCAAAAATGCCGAAGAAGCGCTTTTGGATTTGGATATGTTCTTAGACGGCGCTTTGCGTGCCGGGCTTTCGGAAGTGACCGTTGTCCACGGCAAAGGCACCGGGGTTTTGCGAAAAGCGGTGCAGGCACATTTGCGCAAACTGCCGTTTGTGCGCTCGTTCCGGCTCGGCGTTTACGGCGAGGGAGAAGACGGCGTCACGATTGTGGAATTCAAATGATTTTTGCCGTTGCAAAACAGAGCCTTGTGTGGTATGATTAAATATACACCAATAAATCAACATCAAATGACGGAGGTCTCTTTATGCGCAAAAAGATATTGGCGGTTTCCGCCGCGATTTTGATTTTCGCCGTCATGGCGGTTGCTTGCGGCAAAGCGGAGGAATACGACAAAACCGATACTTACAACCCGATTGAATATACAACGGACGAGTCGGGTGAAAAATATGTCACCAACATTTACGGCGATTTGATTCCGGTCACGACCGATAAAGACGGTTCCGTAGAACTTTTGGAAGACCTTTACACCAAAACCAAGGAACAGGCCGAAAAAGAAGAACAGTCGTTGAAAGACGAGGCGACCGCCACCGGCAACAACCAGCAGAATAACCAAGGCGGCTCCGGTAACAACTCCGGAAACAACTCAGGAAATAACTCCGGCAACAATTCCGGTAATAATTCCGACAGCGGCTCCGGCGGCATTCAGGTCGGCTCGAATTCGCCAAAAGACGAAGGAAAAGAAGCCGTTATCGTTTGGTAAGTATTCAGCAAAAAACTGCTTGACAAGGCGGGAAATATTTAGTATAATATCACCCTGTAAAGCAAAAGACTTTACAGGGTCTTTTTTGTCGGAAAGGAAGGTCTTTTCATGGCCACCAATGTTGAAATCACAATTTTATTGGATTTTTACGGGGAAATGCTGACCGAAAAACAGCGCGATTTCCTCGGGTATTATTACAACGACGACCTTTCCCTTTCGGAAATTGCCGAAAACGAGGGGATTACAAGGCAGGGCGTTCGCGACGCGATTAAGCGCGCGGAAACGTTGCTTTATGAAATGGAAAGCAAGCTCGGCTTTGCCAAACGGTTTGACGAAATCAAGGCGACGCTCCACCAAATTATGGATTGCGCCGATTACATCAACGCCTACAATCTCGACCACGGCCTTTCCCGTGAGATTAACGAAACGACCGTCCGCATCAAATCGCTGGCGCTGGATATCATTGAGTAAAGGAACATAAAGCTATGGCATTTGAAGGATTGTCCGATAAGCTCGAAGCGGCGTTTAAACGGCTTAGAAGCAAGGGCAGCTTAAATGAAAATGATGTAAAAGAAGCCATGCGCGAAGTGCGCCTGGCGCTTCTCGAAGCGGACGTTAACTATAAAGTCGCGAAAGATTTTACCAATAAAGTGACCGAGCGTGCCATCGGCGCGCAGGTAATGGAAAGCCTGACCCCCGCGCAAATGGTCATTAAAATCGTCAACGAAGAGTTGACCGCGCTCATGGGCGGAACGGGCAGCCGGCTCGCGTGCGCTGCACACCCGCCCACAATCGTGATGATGTGCGGCTTGCAGGGCTCCGGTAAAACCACGCACTGCGCCAAAATCGCCCGCAAACTCAAAAGCGAGGGGCATCGCCCGCTGCTTGTGGCGTGCGACGTTTACAGACCCGCCGCCATTAAACAGTTGCAGGTCGTCGGCGAACAGGTCGACGTTCCCGTGTTCGAAATGGGTCAGATTGACCCCGTTGAAATCGCCAAAAACGCCGTGCGCTATGCAAAAGACCACGGCTATGATTATGTCTTTATCGACACCGCCGGTCGTCTCCACATTGACGAAACGCTGATGACCGAGCTTAAAAATATCAAAGCGGAAGTCCACCCCCACGAAATCCTTTTGGTCGTGGACGCGATGACCGGTCAGGACGCCGTCACCGTCGCAACCGCGTTTGACGAAGCGCTGGGGATTGACGGCTTGGTGCTCACCAAAATGGACGGCGACACCAGAGGCGGCGCGGCGCTTTCCGCAAGAGCCGTCACCGGCAAGCCGATTAAATTTGTCGGTATGGGCGAAAAGCTCGACCAGCTCGACTATTTCTATCCCGACCGCATGGCTTCCCGTATTCTCGGCATGGGCGACGTGCTTTCGCTTATCGAAAAAGCGGAAAACACACTCGACGAGAAAAAGGCCGCCGAACTCGAAAAGAAGCTTCGTAAAAACAAATTCGATTTAAACGATTTGCTCGACCAACTTCAGCAGGTGCGCAAACTCGGCTCGATGAAAGACATTCTTTCGATGCTCCCGGGCGTGGGTAATAAGCTTAAAGATGTCGACATTGACGAACGCCAGTTCGACCGCGTTCAGGCGATTATCCGTTCGATGACGCCCGAAGAACGCGCGAAACCCGAAATCATCAACCCCTCGCGCAAACGGCGCATCGCCGCCGGCTGCGGCATGAAGGTGGAAGATGTCAACAAACTGCTTGCTCAGCACAAACAGATGCTTAAAATGTTTAAGCAGTTCAATTCCAAAGGCGCCCGCCGCCGGATGAGCCGCATGGGCAACTTCGGGCAGTTCGGTATGTAATTCGCTTCCAGCACTTCACAGTGATTGGTATAAATTCAATTCAGATACATTGGAGGAAAATCAAATGGCAGTAAAAATCAGACTGCGCCGCATGGGCGCAAAAAGAGCACCGTTCTATCGTGTGATCGTTGCGGATTCCAAATCTCCGCGTGACGGCAAGTTCATCGAAGAACTCGGCACCTATGATCCCATGAAAGACCCCGCTGAAATCAAAATCGATGTGGAGAAAGCCCAGCAGTGGATTCAGAACGGCGCACAGCCGACCGACACCGCAAAAGCGCTTCTCAAGCAGTGCGGCGCGATTAAATAATCGGGAGGTCTTTTGTTTTGGAAGAACTTCTCAAAAATATCGCAAAAGGGCTTGTAGATGACCCGGATGCTGTTTCCGTCACCGTCGACGAACCCGACGAGCACGGCAACATTGTCTATCATCTGCATGTCGCCGAAGGGGATATGGGGCGCGTTATCGGCAAACAGGGCAGAATTGCAAAAGCGATTCGCACCGTTGTCAAGGCGCGTGCCACCAAAGACGGCGTCCGCGTACAAGTGGACATTGATTGATGAAAAACGCGCGGGAAAACTTCCCGCGCGCTGTTTCTTTATTGGAGAAAACTTATGAAAAAACCCTATTTGGAAGCGGGGAAGGTTGTCGGCACCCACGGCGTGCGCGGCGAATTCAAAATCCAGCCGTGGTGCGACAGCGCCGCGTTTTTGTGCGGCTTTCATACGCTTTATTTAGATGACGCCGGGCAAAAGCCTTTAAACATGCAGTCGCTTCGCCCCCACAAAAATGTGGTGCTCGCAAAAGCCGACGGCGTGACGTCCATGGAGCAGGCGGAAGCTTTGCGCGGCAAAATTTTATATATTTCCCGTGCGGACGCGCACTTGGAAGTGGGCAAATGGTTTGTCCAAGACCTTCTTTCCTGTAAAGTTATTGACGTTGACACAGGCGAAGAATACGGCACCCTCACCGAGGTGATTCCGGGTGTCGGCGCAAATGACGTTTGGTGCGTGAAAAGTGAAAACGGAAAAGAAACGCTGGTGCCCGCGATTCCCGACGTGATTGTCGAAGCCGACACGGACGCCGGTGTGATAAGGATTCGGCCGCTTTCCGGCTTGTTTGACGGAAAGGAGACAGTGGTGCGCGATGCGGATTGATATTATGACGCTGTTTCCCGAAATGTGCGAGGCGGTGCTCTCAGAAAGCATCATCGGCCGCGCCCGCGAACGGGGCTTTGTAGACATTCATTGTGTAAACATCCGCGACTTTACAGCGGATAAACACAACCGTGTGGACGACGCACCCTACGGCGGGGGAATGGGTATGCTTATGCAAGCCCAACCTATCTACGATTGCTACCAATCGCTTTGCGAAAACGCCGAAGATCACCCCCACCTTGTCTATATGTCCCCCCAGGGGCAGACCCTCACGCAGGAAAAAGTCAAGTCGCTTGCCAAAATGCCCCATTTGGTGCTTTTGTGCGGCCATTATGAGGGTGTGGACGAGCGCATTTTAGACGAGATTGTCGACGAAGAAATTTCAATCGGTGACTATGTGCTGACCGGCGGCGAATTGCCCGCGATGGTGCTTGCTGACGCTGTCTGCCGAATGTTAGACGGGGTGCTGCCGAATGATGAAGCGAAATCGCTTGAAAGCCATTACAACGGGCTTTTGGAGTATCCGCAATATACAAGACCGCCTGTTTGGCACGGGGTTTCCGTTCCTGACGTGCTCTTGTCGGGGCACCATGAAAATATTGAAAAATGGCGGCACGAACAGTCGCTTTTGCGCACGTTTCTTCGACGCCCCGACCTTTTAGAAATCGCCGAACTGTCCGAAAAAGACCGAAAGTTTCTTAAAAAGGTTAAAGCCGAACAGGAAAAAGAAGATTAAAAACCGAAAAATCAGAAAAAACCGGTGCGGACTTTTTGTCCGCGCCGGTTTAATTTCTTTGAAAACGTTCATACGTGTTTGCGAAAAACTCGGAGACGTCCTCTAAATTGACGGTGTCGGGCGCGCGGCCGGTGCGCATTTTTTCGGAATTTTGCCGCGCGCTTACAATCCCTGTCAACAGCGAAAACGCCAAAAGGAGCACACAAAGGAACACCGCAAACCGCTTTAATACACTTGCGTTTTTCATAGTTTCACATCCTTTTAGGTTATGTACTTCTCCAAAAGCTCCGCAAGCGCCGTGCCGATAAGCCTGCCGGAATACACCGCTTCTTCGAGCGTGTTCGAGTCGCTCCCCATTTCCAAAAGCACCGAACAGGGGGTGACATCCATGTTGTATTTCCGTGCCGAAAACAAAATCGGCCGCATAAGTCCGGGGTATTTGGTTTCCGCCGTCTGCTGTAATTGCAGCGCAAACGTCAAGTTTTCTTCCCACCGCGGGAAATTGGTCACCTTGCCGTCCTCACAGCCGGCAATAATCATAATCTGCGCCGCTTTTTTGCCGTCGATTTCGGCGGTCGGCTTTATGCGCGTGCCGTCGCTTTGCATAATCGCGTCGCGGTGTACGTCAATCACCACCTGAATCGTCGGGTTTTCCGCCATGATTTTTGTAATCGTTTCCCGCGAACGGTCGTAAGCGCCGGTATATTTCGCGTCGTGAATTTCCGTGTCGTGAATATATCCGATGCCCGCTTTTTCGAGCTGCTCGCAAATCGCGTCGCCCACGCGCACCATATTTTTGCTTTTATCGTTAATGCGCGTTAGGTACGATTTCGTGTACCAGCCCATGTTTAAAAGCTCATAGCATTCGGTCGTGTGCGTGTGAAAAATCAAAACCGTCGGCTTTGTCTTGTCGGTGATTTGCAAGGTCGCTTTCTTTTTAAGCGAAGTTTTAATATCAACGCTGTGCGATGAGGTTGTGTTGCGCACGGTCACGTTTTGGTAAACATTGGTAGCGTTGTCTTTGCCGTATTGCTTTTCAACCACGTTGCCCGCCTTTTCGCCGGTGTCATATTTGGCTTTTTCCGCTTCCATCATGTCAAGAATGTCCTGCGGTGTGTCCGAAAGTTTCGCCGATACCGCCTGCACGGCTTCTGTCGGCGCCGGCTGTGTGGTTTCTTCTTCGGTAGGTTCGGTTTCGGCTTCGACGGTCGTGGCTTCTTGTAAATTATCTTGAATGGTTTTCACCGTTCCCTGCGACAGCGCAAGCGAAGCGCTCATCATCGCGACGCGGGTGACCGGCTCCGTAAAGCGAAGCCCCGCCCAAAAGGTCAACGCAATGACAACCGGCAACACAAAAAGAAGCTCTTTGCGTGCACGGCTTTGCTCCGCTTTTCTGCGGCTGGATTTTGAGTTCCTCATAAGCGTGTCCTTTCTGTGCAACATATCCTTCATAACAGAATACGCGCGGGAAAGTGCGATTATGCGCAAGGTTAAACAATCGTCAAAAGAATGTCCGGCGAAATACTCGGCTGCAAAGCGCAGTTTAAAGAAAGCGCCAAAAACCGCGCGGCGCGGCGAATCGTCACGTCAATTTCCCGCGGGCAGACCATCATGCTTTTCGCCTCGTCTTCCTTTTCCTTTGCCATTTTGTGCTCGCTTGTGAAATCCCGAACCAGCGTAACCGCGTCCACCACAGTCGGCACACCGATCGCAATCACCGGCACGCCGAGCGTTTCTTTGTCGAGCCTTGCGCGGCTGTTGCCGACACCCGACCCCGGCGTAATGCCGGTGTCTGTGAGCTGCACGGTTTTGCCGAGACGTTGTAAGGAACGCGCCGCGAGTGCGTCCACCGTAATGACGGCGGCGGGGTGAATGGTGTTGACAATGCCGCGAATGGTTTCCGCGGTCTCCATGCCTGTTTGCCCCAATACCCCGAACGTAATCGCGCACACGTCCCGCAGTTCGCCAAAACCCAACTCAGAAGCGAGCGCGCGGTCAATGTGCCGCGTGGCAAAAATCCCGTGCGCGGTGCGCGGCCCGAGTGCGTCCGGCGTGACGTCCTCGTTGCCGAGTCCCGCGACAAGCACCGGTCCGTCCGTTTCCGGCAGAAGCGTTCTTATGCTTTCCGTCATCGCGGTAAGCCGCCCGTCCAAAAGCTCGCTGTCGTGCGAAAACGCGGGGATTTCCATTGTAATGTATTTGCCCTTCGGCTTGCCGAGTTCTTGCGCACCCTCGTCGTTGAGAATTTCAATTTCGGTTACATTGGCGTTTTGCCGCGCATATTGCCGCACCGCCACGTTGTCGGAATGTTTTGCGGTCATTTCACGTTGTTCAACGGCCAAATCTGTACGAAAATCCATAGATTTTCCTCCTTTTTTCTGCGGGTTCAGGTTTAGTATGAACAAAACCGGAAAATCTATTGCGGATTTTCAAAAAAAACTTGCAATTTTCAGAAAACAATGGTAATATATATACCGCTATTGAAAGGGAGGTGTGACCATGCCGAATATTAAATCCGCCAAAAAGCGCGTTATCGTCAACAACAAGCGTGCTCAGCGCAACAAATCCATGCGCTCCGCTTTAAAGACTGCGATTAAAAAAGCGAACGTCGCGATTGAGACCGGCGCTGCCGACAAAGAAGCGCTCGTGACCGCAGCCGTGAAAAAGATTGACCAGGCGACCGCAAAGGGCCTTCTGCACAAAAATAACGCTGCTCGTAAAAAGTCCGCCCTCGTTTGCAAACTGAACAAGGCGTAAGGGCTTTCAAATGCTTGGTTTAAATGCCGCTGACTTTTTAAAGTCTAGCGGCGTTTCGCTTTTTAGGGTAAAAAAAGACCGGAGAAAACTCTCCGGCCTTTTGCTTTTTATAAACTTAAATACGCTTGTCTTTGTCGAGCGCCGCTTCCACAGCGTGCGTGACGGCTGCGTCAAGCCCGTCTTCTTGAAGCGAGGCCACGCCCTCAATCGTCGTCCCGCCGGGGGAGCAGACACGGTCAATCAGTTCCCACGGGTGGGTGTCGCTTTCCAAAATCTGTTTTGCGCTTCCGTAAACGGTCTGCGCCGCAATTTTCAAAGCCGCCTGCTTTGCCATGCCGTTTTTCACACCGGCGCGGGCAAGCGCGTCAATGAACATATAACTAAACGCCGGCGCGCAACCCGCAATGACGCCGAACAGCGGGAAAAAGTCCTCGGAAAGGGGCATGACCTTGCCGAAACTCCCGCAAAGTTTTTCCGCAAGCGCCTTTTGTTCGTCCGAAACATTTTCATTGCAGCAGTAAGCGCTCATCGCTTCGAGCACGGTCGCGTTGATGTTCGGCATCACGCGCACAATCGACGCGTCATAGGAAAGCAGGGAAGCGATAAATGCAATCGTTTTGCCCGCCGCAATGGAAATAATCAGCGGATTTTTTGCCTGTAATTTGTCAGAAAGCGCCGGCAAAAGATTTGCAAATACATTGGGCTTTACCGCCAAAACGACCACGTCCGAAGCGGCAACCAGCGCTTCGTTATCTTCTGCGGCCGTAACGCCGAGCGCCGTTTCAAGCGCCGCGGTTTTCGTTTTGTCCATGTCGGACACCAAAATATCCGAAGCGGAAAATGCACCTGAAGAGACCGCCCCTTTAATAATGGCGCTTGCCATGTTGCCCGCGCCGATAAAACCGATTTTCATAAAATCCTTCCTTTGCTAAACCGCGCTTTTGCCGCGGAAATTCTGTCTTTTATCATAGCATATTTTAGAAAACAAATCAAACCCCGGTTAAGTCAAATGCCGGAATAAAGCAGGTGTCCGCCGCCGTGCGCTCCTGCATAAAGCCGTTATGAAGCCCCAAATCGAAAAATGCGTTCAGCACCTTGTCATATTCCGCGCTCGTCAGCTGGCGGTTGAGTTCCTTATACGCGTAAGTCCTGCCGCAGGGGGTGTATTGCGACATGAGGCTTATGTAGGTGTCTTTCGAAAGATTTTCGGAAATCCAGCGGAGAATTTCAATCGATTCCGCCGTGTTTTTCGGCAAAACCAAATGCCGAATGATAAGACCCTCGAGCATCATGCCGTCGTCTGAAAACCGGTCTTTTGTTTGTCGCCGCATTTCCAAAATTGCCGCTTTGGCGCGTTCGGGGTAATCCGGCGCGGCGGCGTACTTTTTCGCGGCGGCAGGGGAGGCGTATTTGAAATCCGGCAGGTAAATGTCTATAAGCCCCTCAAGCGCTTTCAGGCTTTCCACCGAATCATATCCGCCGGTGTTGTAAACGACGGGCACGGACGGTTTGTAAGTGCTAAGCACGTCTACCAAAAACGCCGTAAAATGTGTGGGGTTCACCAAATTGATGTTGTGCGCGCCTTGGCTTTCCAATTCCTGCATGATTTCAATGAACCGTTCGCGGCTCACGGGTTTGCCGACCCCGCCGTGGCTGATTTCCTCATTTTGACAAAAGACACAGCGAAGCGAACAGCCCGAAAAGAAAATCGCGCCCGAGCCGTTTTTACCGCTTATGGGCGGTTCCTCCCATTGGTGGAGTGCTGCGCGCGCAAGCACCGCGTTATAGGGCATTTTGCAAAACCCGGAAGAAGGCGTGTTTTCCGTGCGCAATGCGCCGCAGTGCCGCGGGCATCCAAAGCATATCATTCCATCGCCTCCTAAAAATTAAAATTATCTGTATACGAAATCAGCGGCAAAGCACTTCCAATTCGTCTATACAATAGCCTACGTCCTGCGGCGTGTGCGCGTCAGACGCCGTGACCAGGGAAACGCCTTTGCGTTTGAACGCGTCCAAAAGCGGTTTTTCGGGGCCTAACGGTGCACCGGTGCGCCTGTGAATCCCGCTGCTGACTTCCGCCGCCGTGCCGCTTTTTTGCAAAGCTTCGGCAAACGTTTCGTAAATTGAATCTAACGAAAAAGAGGGGGTGTGCCCGAAAAGTTTGATGCAGTCCGGGTGCGCCGCAATGTCGAAGAGCCCACTTTCGGCAAGCGCAATTTCCGTATCGAAAAAGTCCCGAAACGCTTTGTCTACGTCTTTGTTTTCCCAAAGTACCGCCGTGTGGTCAAACGCAAATCCGTTCGCGTCGTGCACGCTCCCGACCAGAAAATCCAGCGGCAAATCCTTTGTTAAACGATAAATCGTTTCAGCGTGCTCGGGCGCGAAATCCATTTCTAACCCGAACTGAATTTCTATCGGAAAATCCGCATGGCGCACCTTTTCCTGCAACGCCAAAAAATCAGCAAGGCTTTTGGTCGCGGACTTACGCTGAAACCAATCGCGGATAAAGGCTTCGTCGTTTTTCTCGTAGCGCGTATAAACCGGCAAAAATTCGCGGAATAAATACGCGTGCTCCAAAAGTCCGATGCGTTTAATATCGGCGCCAAGCGCTTGTTCTACAAAGGTCTGTACCCACTCGAGCGTGTATGCGCCGCGCTCCAAATGAATATGCATATCCTCGCGCACATGACCGCCCCTTTCTTTTGATTTTGCCGGTATGCTTTATTAAGCACGAAGCATTTTAATACGCCAAAAGAAATATTGCTAAAATCTTATCATCGCACCGTTTCTTTGTCAATCTTTGTGTTGACAGAAGCCTTTGTTTTTGCTAAAATATCTTGGCAGTCTAAAGAGCGTTGTTCTTCTGCATAAACAAAAAGAATATACGAAAGCGTATCGAAGCGGTCTTTCGGGCCTGACTCGAAATTTTACGGCAGCTTGGTCGTTTCGTCCGCCGGAAATCCTTGATATAAAAGGGTTTTCAAAATTAAAAATCGAATAGTTTTTTGCTTTCTCTCCTGCTTTTCTCCCCAAAATTTTTTTGAATGATTTTTGGCGGTGAAAATAGGATTGAAATATACACGGAGAGTTGTCCGAGAGGTCGAAGGTGCGGCACTCGAAATGTTGCGCTTTTTTGAGAAGTCAAAACTTCACAAAGCCTTTAACGATGGGGGCTTACGGCATATTGACAACTTCGCGTTATGCCGAGTTCTAATGAAAATTCTAATAAAACTGAATATTGCGTTAACCTCGCGAAAGCGAGTTAACATATACGGAAGCGTATCGAAGTGGTCATAACGGGCCTGACTCGAAATCCTGCGGGGAGCTGTCCGTTTCGTCCACCAAAAACCGTGTAACCATGCGGGTTTTACCCGGTTCGAAAATTGAATAAGTTTGCTGTTCTTTCCGTCAGTTCTTTCCAAAGCCCTTTTTCACCGAAAAAAAAGCGAGGAAAAACAGCGGTTGAGCATATAGGGAGCGGTATCGAAGTGGTCATAACGGGCCTGACTCGAAATCTTGCGGGGAGCTGTCCGTTTCGTCCACCAAAAACCTTGTAACCATGCGGGTTTTACCCGGTTCGAAAATTGAATAAGTTTGCTGTTCTTTCCGTCAGTTCTTTCCAAAGCCCTTTTTCACCGGAAAAAGGCGGAAAAAAACGACGGCTGAGCATATAGGGAGCGGTATCGAAGTGGTCATAACGGGCCTGACTCGAAATCAGGTAGTCCTCACGGGCTCGTGGGTTCGAATCCCACCCGCTCCGCCATCGAAAAATCCAGTAACCATGCGGGTTTCTGGATTTTTCTTTTTTGTGCCCGCTCCAAAAATCACCCGATTTTGGGCTGTTCTTTCCATAATTTTGGAAAGAACAGCTTTTTGATTTATGCCCCGCTTTTTTCTGCGTTTTGCTCCCATCTGCTGCCAAAATCTCCTGCTTCGGGAAGGGGCATTCCGCTCACCATCGCCTGCGCCGAGGAGAGTTTCGAACTGTAATCCAGATGGGCGTAAATGTTTGCCGTGGTGGAAAAATCCGAATGCCCCAGCCAGTCCTGAATCTGCTTAAGCGGTACACCGTTGGCAAGCAAGAGGGAGGCGCAGCTATGCCTGAGATCGTGGAAGCGCATCTTTTTCATGCCGTGCCGCTGAATAAAGGCGGGGAATTGAGAGGTCAGGTAATCAGGCTTCATCCGCTCGCCCAACTCGTCCACGAAGACGAAGCCGTCGTATTCGTAGTTGTAGCAGTTGCCGCAGACCTGCTTGTTCAGCTCCTGCGCCGCCTTGACCTCCGCAAAATATTCCTTGAATCTTCCCACCAGCGGCAGGGTGCGCATACTGGATTTGGTTTTTGCCGACTCCTGCTCGATGACCTGCGTTTTCCCGCCCACATTGACGGAGGTCACCGTCCGTTTGATGGTCAGCGTTCCCCGTTCAAAGTCGATGGCGTCCCACTTGAGCCCCAGCACCTCGCCCCGGCGCAAACCGTAAAAGGCAGCGACTAAAACGGGAAGCTCCAGTTTTGTCCCCTTGACCACTTCAAATAAGTGCTGAAGCTCTGCCGCATCCAGAAACACTGGCTGGAAATCGTTCTTCTTTGGGCGGTCTACTTTCATCGCCACATTTTGCGCTACCAGATCGGTTTTCATGGCGTATTTCAGCGCCTGATGAATCACGGCATGATAGTGGATCACGGAATTGGGCTTGACCGTCCGCAGCTTTTCGGAATAAAACTGCTGGATGTGCCTTGCTTCCAAGTCCTTTAGGGTAATCGGCTTATTCCGGAAATACGGCTCGATGGTCTGCTTCACCATGCTCTCATAGGAGCCGAAGGTGGTGGGCTTCACCCTGACCTTGACGATTTCCAGCCAACCGAGCAGATAGTCGGCGAACAGCATATTGGAGCAAAGCTCGCCGATTTCTGCGGGTGGCTCAAAGGCGTTGCGGATTTTCACAAGCTCCGCTTCGGCCTTACGTTTGTTTCCCTTTTCGGGAAGTCCGGTGGATACATATTTGATGTGCCGCTTGTTTTTGCTGTCGTAATAGCTTAACACGGCGTAGTAGTACCCTTTTTTAACCTGCAAATGTCCTGATACCAATTGATAAAACTCCTTTCTTTGCTTTTACACAGGACAGTCCGGCACCGACAAGGCCATTGTACTCTGCCGGTGCCGTTCTTTCCATTGTGTGAAGGTCGTGCTCCGCACACATTTTCGATTCGAATCAACGACTGTCCCTGTCCCGTTCCCGTCGGCGCTGCCATTGCTCCAACAGCTTGATGACCGTATCGCAGACCTGCTTGTCCGTGTAGCTTTTGGGGAAATATTTGCGGATGTCTTCACGCTTGAATCTGTACTGCTCCTGTTGATTGGGCTTTTGCTCGGCGAGGATGTCGTAGATTGTCCGGTCTTGCAGCACGCCCTCCTGCGAAAGCTTCTTTAAGCGGATTGCCTGTGCGTGGGAGGGCGTGCAGTCGTTTAGCTCCATTGCGTTTAACAATACCCGTTGTTCCGACTGGTCTAAGTACGAAATTTCTACCGTAGGGTTGAAAGCGATTTTTCCGTCGTCCACCATCGAGAGCAGTTCGGGGATCAAGTAGGTCAAGCGGATATAGCGTTGGACTTGCCGCTCGCTGTCATTGCTTTCTTTGCTCACTTGTGTTACGCTCAACAGCTTCTCGCCAACTTGGCGAGAAGTTACACCCTGATGTTTGATTGCGTCCAGCTTCATCTTGTAAGCAAACGCCTTTTCACTGGGTAGAATATGTTCCCGTTGTAGGTTAGCATCTACCATTGCAATGACTGCTTCATCATCGGTCATTTCCCGCACGATGACCGGCATTGTCTCGATTCCCAGCACCTGACACGCCGCCAGCCTTCTGTGTCCGGAGATCAACTCGTACCCGCCCTCCGGCAAAGGGCGCGCGAGCGCAGGTGTAAGCGTTCCGAACTTTTGGATGCTCTCAATCAGGCGTTTCATCTCGTCATCGTTCTGGATTTTGAACGGGTGCTCTTTGAACGGGTGAAGCTCATTTAATGGAATTTCTTTTACCCGTTCCAGCTTTGCATCGTCCCGTTCCTCCTGCGAGGAAAACAGCTCGTCCAGCGAATTTGTTGGTAGAGTAAAATCAGATTTTCGTTTTGTCATTGTGTTTGCCTCCTTTATTGCCATTTCAGATTGCTTTCACCGGGACGGAGAAACACCGCTTCGATGTCCGCCTGAAATTTGTGCCAGCGCAGGGCTTCCGCTTTCAGCATCGGCGTGTCGATAAAGCCGAGTGCGTTCGCTTTCACCGCAAGCTGGTTGATGTTGTTGCCGATGGCGGCAAGCTGGCGCATTGCTTCATAAAATCTTGCGTCCGGTTTTTCTTTCGGCTCGTAGCCGTTCAGCAGGATTCGTATCACCGCTGTCTCTGTAATGCCGCAAAGCTTTGCCTTGCGTTTTAATTCTCTGGCATCCTGCGGGGAAAGCCAGAACTGTTTTTTGATTCTTTGTTTCATCATGTTCTTCCTTTCGTTGAGGGGTATTAGGGTGCGCCCTAACGAGATTTACCGTTTTACGACCTTTGGGAGTATAAACGGTCTGCTCGCTACGATAGCGCAGCCTAAAACCGCTGTCTTGTATTATTTACTTTAGGAAATCCTCTATCGTGCTTAGCCGATGGAGGATTTCGCTTCTTTCGAGTGAATCAAAATCCTTTTTCAGTTGTCGGATAAGCCGAAAAGTCTTGTAGATTTTCTCATCGGTTGCGGCTTTGACATCTTTTCCAAGCCCCAGCCTTCTCAGGTATTCCGATAGAGAAAGTCCGCAATAGAATGCGTTTTCGCTGAGTTTCTCCTTCTCGGCGGATGTTACTCTTACGTTGATTCCAAGTGTTTTACTTCTCATAAAACCTCAATCCTTTTATTTGTTTATGACAGCAATGACGGCTGTGACGGGCATTTCGCTATACCGTGATATTCCCGTCATTTGCGTCATCGCCGTCATGCCGTATAAACTTAATCAGCCTGCTTTGTCCCGTCCGCTTGGTACGGTACTCGATTCCAGCGGGCTCCAGCACCTCATAGTAAAACTGCCCTAAGTACTTGGTTACCACATTGGGCGTGGTTTCGCTTTCCGCCATATCGGCAATCAATTCAGTGGCGGTTCCCACCCATTCCGTGCGGGTTTTCATAAATTCCACTACCCGAAAAAGGAATTGCGGAATCTCCGCCCTGCGGATTTCTTCCGTGTTCTTGCGCTCCACCAGCTCCCATTTCAGGTCTTGAAACCGCAGGGTCAGTTCCTGATATTCCACATCCCGCCCGCAGGCAAGAAGGGTGGCGTCCCGGCTGCTTCGCTTGCGCTTAAGCACATAATTGGTGTCCGCCGCTCCGGTAATACCGGTGGAGCCGCTAACCTCATTGAACGGATCGTCCCCGTCCTTCAGCTTTCGCAGATGGTGGACGAGGATAATAGAAATATCGTGCTCGTCGGCGATCCGCTTGATGGAGGAAATGTCGTCGTAATCGTTGCCGTACATTCCCGTTTTCCCGATGCTTCCCTTGGAATCCCGCACTTTTTGAAGTGTGTCAATAATCACCAGCTTTGTTTTCGGGAAGTCCTCCAAGAAGTTGATAATTTCCTCTTCCAGCCCGTTCCCGATCAAGCCGCAGGTCACCGATAAATGAAAACTTCGGTTTGAATCATCCGTCAAATCGAACAGTCGGTCTTTGATTCGTTTGAGCGTATCCTCTAAACAGAGATACAGCACGTCGCAGTGCATGGTCGGGATTTCCCAAACGGGAAGTCCCTGCGATACCTGCAAGCCGAGCCACAGCATCAGCCAGCTTTTTCCGATTTTGGCGGCTCCGCTGAGAACATTTACCCCCTGCGGGATCAGGCCATCGACAATGAACATGGTCTTACTCATCGGTGTGGACAGCAGAGTTTCTGCGTCCACGGTCACTAATTTTCTTTTCATAACTACATCCTTTCGTTTTTGTGATTCGGACAATTAGAACGCCGAAATCAAGGAGTCTGGTATGATTCCTTTATATGCCCCGGTTCGGCACCCAAAAGCCCTTGAAAATAGGGCTTTTTCAATCCTCTAATTGTCCGCTTTGCGCTTTCTTGCGCTCTCGTTTTTCTGCCTGCGGTGCACCTTTTTTCTGCACGACGGGCAGTATTTCTGTCGGTTGGAGTTTGGCGTAAAAGCCGCTCCGCACTCGGCGCAGTGATAAGTACGCTGCTTGAAAATTTCCGCATATAGCTCCTTTTCGGCTGGTAAAACCGCATTGCGGAAGTATCGACACAGCAGCGAATAGGAGATAGTCTGCGGGCAAACACAGGGCTCGCCGTCATCCAGCAATAGGCAGTTTCCGTCATCGTAATTGGCGCACAGCTTTTTAATCAGCCGATTGCACCGCCTGCGCTGGGACGGCGTGAGCTCGATTCGTTCAGGCACTGGATTTCACCTCCTTTTTCTCTTCAGTCACGAAGTTAATCACGCTGACTTTCGGGATTTTGAAACTGTTGCCGATTTTAATTGCTTGTACCTCGCCGTCGGCAATCAAGTCATAGGCAAGCTGACGGCTGATGCCCAGCATTTCCCGTAGCTGCCTGACGGTCACGATGTCCGGATATTCCGGAAACATCATCTGGTAAAGCTCTTTGAGCTCCGATTTTTTCATAGCTTCCATTCCTCCTTTACAGCTATGTAAAATCGGATACCGGTTGAGGAATCCTGCGCTGCCGGTATCCGCCGCCGTTGCACCCTAAGATTCCTACAGGCATTCCCGCTTGTCGGCGGGCGCTGTGCAGTCCCAAGCTGTCGTTTTTTCAGCTCAGGCGCTCGTTTGCCTTTCGGCAAAGTCATGGCGGTTTGTATCCTTCGGACGGTCATTCAATTTTCAGCTGCTGTGAAAGAGTCCTTCACTTATTCCCACTGAGAAGCGGCAAGTGGCAAGTCTAAACGGGCAAAATATTTAAGAATTTGAAAAACCCTTTCACTTATTTGCACAAGGGGTATCCAAATGCACACCCATTTTCGGGTTTTTCTCAAAACTTTTTATAAAAAATTATCCTTTCATCTGTTCCCACTGGGAAGAGCAGAATTATCGGGTGTTTTTGAAAAAATTTTTTGTTTTGCAAAAACCCCTTCACTCATTTGGACAAAGGGGGCCGAAATGCACACCCATTTTTGAGGTTTTCTAAGAAAAATTTTTATTCAGTGAAAATATCCCCTCACTTATTTGGAATTACAAAGCCAAATGACACCCTATTTCACAGAAAAAATGAGAAAATATTTTTTCGGTTGCGGGTGCTTTATTTTGCTCACCTAAAAAAGTCCCTTCACTTATTCCTACTGGGAGAGGTCAGATGCACACCCTAAATCTCAAAAAATTTTTTGTGCCTTCACTTATTTGGAATTTGGAAGCCGAAACGCATCCTGTTTTTACAAAAATTTTGAAAAATATTTTTTCGATTGAGGACCTTGATTCTGCTTGCTCAAAAACTCCCTTCACTTATTCCCACTGAGAGCGGCCGAATGCACCCCCTAAATCTTAAAAATTTTTTTGACAAGGCTGTTTGTCTCAAAAACATCCCCTCACTTGTTCCCACTGGGAGAGGGCATTTGGGGATAGTAGTCCCGAAAAAAGGCAAAAAAATTTGCCCGCCGGGAGTGGCGGGCAGTGATATAGCTGTAAAGAAGATACCGGCAAAGCAAAGAAGCTGTTCCGATCGGAGCAGCTTCTTTTTCGGGGTAGCTATCCAAATAAACTGTTCTATTCCTTATAAATCGGCAAAAAACATTGATTTTCTTCTCAGTTTGCTGTATAATTATACTGTGTTTTTATATCTACCCGAAAGTGAGGGCGAAAAATGGATTTGAATGTAGAACGCTGGTGCTCGATGAAAGAGATTTGCGAATACCTTGGTGTCAGCCGGGACACGGTGCTCGCATGGATCGAAAAAAGAGAAATGCCCGCCACGAAAATCGGCAGGCTGTGGAAATTCAAGATAAGCGAAGTGGACGCTTGGATGAAATCCGGCGTTGCGGCGGAGAAATAACGGAGTACATGATGGACGAACAGAGATTGAAAGCCTTTGAGGATATGCTCGCTGCCATCTTGAGGCAGTACGACGATACAGCAGAAAAGATGGCGAAGCTCAAAGTCGAGGGCAAGGAGAAAACCGTCAACTACCGCCAGCTTTTTGCCAATAAGCTGCAACTTCAGGCGATGCTGTCCTATTATCGGACTTACGGGTTGGTGGATGAGGAGAAATAACGAACATCCAGTTGAGTGCATTTAAATAAATACAATAAAAGTGATGTAGGATCAATTGAAAAAGATATTCTTAGTTCAAAAGCACAAGGAGGCAAGCTTAATGCCTAAAATAATGGAAATTATTGAAAAAGAAACCGGAGGCAAAAGCTATCATACATACAAATATAGTTATGATTCTATAGGTTTGCCTTCTATTGACTATGACGACGATCCCAATAAAATAATGAAATGGAAAGACTCTGGTGAAACAGGGTCGCCGAAAAAGCCAATCGATTTGAAGCCTTTGGCTGTTCAATTGCAAACTCTAGGTGAAAAGCCATTACTCAAATATTTTCTTGACGGTTCTCGACATGTTTTCAAAGTGGACGACATCGCTTATAACAAACAGGTATTTCCTGTTGTTGCCGGACAAATTGGCATTGGATGCTGCAAACGTGAAAATAGGCACATGATTCCGGAACGCTTCTATCGTGAATTAGTTTTGGCTCTCCCTGATAAAGCGAATCCTGACGGATGGGATGATATCCCATATTTTTCAGCTAAAGCTCAAAAACTAAACGAAAGCGAAGAACTCCAAAAATTAAAATTACGCTTTTCTGCTATTATTCCATACTCCACATCTAGAGCTGGAACACCAGATGTAAAACTCGACAACTTAGCTGTAGGCGTTATACAGGACTATATGATTGAAGCAGAAAAACGGATGGTTGCTGAATTAGTTAAAGACAAACGATTAGGGCAAGATTCTTATTTGTTGAAAGATGGTTCTTTGGAATATAAGGTTATGAAATCTGGTCGGGAAGATTTAAGAACCTTACAAAAGATAAAACACAATTATAGTTGGGTAATTGGCGTTTCCAAATCTTTTAATCCGGAAAGTTGTCTTGATCATACAGGCAAGCCGAATTCAAATTATATTGCCGATTTACCTGTGTTTCACAGAACACCGGTAGCACGATATGAAAACAGAGATTATTTAGGAGATGTTCAATTTGGCGTTTGGTACATCCGTTTACGAGATAAGCGCAGAACGCAGACCCCTTTTGATGGAGTGGTTAAAGTCGAAAAAATAATGATGGATGAAGAAGTCGATACCGGTATTGATAGCGATGTTATTGATTTAATTTCTGCTAACATCATCAATGAGCGCAACCCCACTTGTTACGGCACAGATCGCCGGTGGGCAAATCATTTGTACCCTGTCTTTTTGACGGAATCTTATGTAAAGAGTAAATATATTAGCACAGAAATGTTTTTACATCTGTTTTGAGGAGGATAAACAGAATGACTAATACCATTATAGGCCGTGTGGTAGCGACAGAAAAACATCCAACAACTATTGATGATTTCACCTTCTGGACTGATCCTGAACTTATCTTAAATCCATTCGATATTGTAAAAGTTCAGCACGTGAACAACTCATTCTCGTATGGCGTCATTGAAGATATTGCACATATTACCGATGCTGCAAGTTTTCTGACTAACTTTATCTCAAGCGATTTTGGCGATGTAACTGCCGAAGAAAATACTTTGCGTGTTGGAATGAATTATGTAACAGCTAAGGTTGTTTGCAATACAGAAAATATTTATATTCCTCTCCAAAGCAATGCAAAAGTTATGTTGGCAACCGCTGAAGAAATCAATTATGCACTCGGTCTAAACGATATACGCAATCCTCTTGTTTGCGGCTATCTTGAAATGTATGAAGGTACAAAGGGATGCGAAAAGGTAACTTTGCCTGTTAATTTGAATTCCAAATTTATAATCGGACCTGAAGGCGCACATTTAAATATTTCAGGCATTTCTGGTCTTGCTTCAAAGACCTCTTATGCTATGTTTCTGCTTAAAGCCATTCAGGATAGTTATATGCAGAAAAATCCGAAAAGTGAAGATGAGGATAGCGTTGCTTTCGTCCTGTTTAATGTAAAAGGCAAAGACCTTCTTGCTATTGATCAACTAAATGACTTTTCTGATGAGCGCAATCCCGAACAAGCTCGCAAAGACACTTTTGCTAAATATGAAAAATTAGGCTTACCCGCTGAACCGTTTAAAAATGTTCACTATTATTATCCATACTCCATTCCTAAAACTCGCCATTGGAATACCTATATGACCCCGGAAGAAGTTGAAGATAATATCAAAAAAAAGAAAGCAAAAAAGTACAAGTACATTTATAAATACGACAAAGACAATCTTGACCTTATGTTTGCTAATATTGATGATTCCACTCAAACGATGGAATCCATTATTAGCTATATAATGTCTGGTCAGGGTAAGTTTAATCAGGTTAGCGATTGGCAAGGGTTTCTTGATGCTGTTAAAGAAAAGTGTTCTTCAGAAACTTCTGGTAAGGACAAAGAAATACCTGTTGCGAGTTGGAGAAAATTTTATCGTATTATCAATAAAAGTATTACCGATAACAAGATTTTTGCAAGAGATATTCGTGAAGAGGAAGGCGAAACTCGAATCGGAGATGCACTTAAATATATCAAGAAAAACGAAGTTCATGTTATTGATATCGCAAAACTTTCCGAAGATAAGCAGGCATATGTGTTTGGTGATGCGATACGAACCATTTATGATTTGCAGTTGGGACAATATGCCGGTGAAGAAGGGGTAGACCCGCCATCGAGAGTAGTAATTTTTATTGACGAGTTAAACAAGTACGCATCCAAAGAAACTCCAAAGAATTCTCCCATTCTTCGGCAGGTGCTTGATGTGGCAGAAAGAGGCCGTTCGTTGGGTGTTGTACTTTTTGCAGCAGAACAGTTTAGAAGCGCTATTCACGACAGAGTTACCGGAAACTGCTCTACCCATGCTTATGGGCGGACAAACTCTATCGAAGTGACCAAGAGTGACTATAAGAGTATCCCTTCTGTATATAAAACGATGATGACTCGCTTAAAACAGGGCGAATATATTATACAAAACCCTATCTTCCGGTCATTGCTTAATATCAAATTTCCAAAACCGATTTATAAGCAATTTAAGTAAGGAGATTATTATGGCAACAGTAGGAAAAAACATACTTGATAACCTTACAACAGGTATGTACTCGGACTCTAAGGTTATATATAGAGAATATATTCAAAATGCTTGCGACCAAATCGACCTTGCAATCAAGTCAGGCATTCTTTCTGCTGATGAGGGATATGTTGATATTTATACTGATGGCAAAAAACGATACATAAGCATTAGGGACAACGCTACCGGTGTAAAAGCAGAAGATTTCATAGAAGATGTTGGCGATATTGCTAATAGCAACAAAGAAATTGGCAAGAATAAAGGTTTTCGTGGGATTGGTCGTCTTTGCGGATTGGCATATTGTAAAACATTAAAATTCACAACAAGTTATCTTGGTGAGGGCACTAAATCCATTATGACTTGTGATGCGCAGAAGATGCGGGCAATGCTTATTGAAAATAAGAAATACACTTTGGATGAAATTTGGGATACTATCATAACATATTCAACCGAAGATGAAGGTGAACAAGAACATTACTTTGAGGTTGAAATGTTTGATATTAACAAAGAAAATACAGATTTATTAAACGATACAAAGGTTCGAGAATATCTTAGCTTTGTTGCTCCGGTTCCATACAAAAATACTTTTATTTTACGCAATCAAATTTACAATTACGCCGAGTCTATTGGCTTCCATATTGATGAATATTGTGTAAGAGTAAATGGCTCACAGATTTTCAAAGAGTATACCACTAAGCTAAAAGAGCAAAGTGGCGCTTTATTAAAGAATTACGATGAAATTTCCCGTCTAGAGTTCAAGGATTTTAGAGACGATTCTGGCAATTTAATTGCTTGGATGTGGATAGGTTTGTCGAGATTTGAAAAACAAATTCCAAGCATAAATCATATGCGTGGTTTGCGTGTAAGAAGTGCAAATATCCAGCTTGGAAACGATGCTACATTGCAGCCTCTTTTTAAAGAGAATCGTGGTAACTATTATTTTGTAGGGGAAGTATTTGCTGTCAGCCGTAACCTTATTCCCAACTCCCAGCGAGATTATTTTAACGAAAACGAAACCCGAGTTTTGTTTGAAGACCTTTTAAGAGAGTATTTTTATGATGTTCTTCACAAGCTTTATTATGAAGCTAACCGTGTTAAAAACGATTATAAGCGTCAAGAAGAATATCTTACCAAAGTTGCTGAATATCAAAAGAAAGAACAAGAACAGGGCTTTGTTAATGAAGAAGAACGTTTAGATAAGCTTGATACTAGTGACAGTTCTTCTCCTCTGTCAGAGGTCAGAAAAAACATAGGGCAGAAATATGAGGCTGACAAGTTAAAGAAAAAAGCCGAAACGACTACTGTTGTTGTAGATGACGAAGACAAGAAAAAATTATTTGTTACAAGCGGTATGTCTAAACTTTCAAGAAGTGAGCGGAAGCTGGTCAGTAAAATTTTGTCCATCATTACCGATATTGCTCCTAAAGACATTGCAGAGCAGATTATCACAAAAATCAAGGAAGAAATGAGATAAAATCCCTATGAATAGAAAAGTTTTGCTTGTTGAGCCAAATTATAAAAATAAATACCCACCGATGGGGCTAATGAAATTAGCAACCTATTATCGTATGGTTGGGGATGATGTTCGCTTCTATAAAGGTGATATGCGCCATTTAGCAGTTGATTTAATTTGTGAAGACTTAATTAATCACTTATCAATTGTCTTTCCAGATGTGTTTTGGAAAAATTACTATCCTACGCTCTTTGACTTTATTAAAATTGGGAAATATTCTATTCTTGAAAATGATTTGCTCTTTAATAATGAGGACGTATTGGACGTATTAAAAGAATACCGTAAGAAATACAGAGATAAAGAATATTTCTCAAATCCTCGTTTTGACAAAGTTGGCATTACTACACTATTTACTTTCCATTGGAATATTACAATTGATACCATAAATTTTGCAAAACAACTATGTAAAAACCAAAATGATGTTATGGTAGGAGGGATTATGTCGTCCCTTCTTCCAGAAGAAGTTTATGCAGCTACAGGAATCCATCCCTTTGTTGGGTTACTTAATCACCCCGGTGATATTGATGAAGGTAATAATTTAATTATTGATGAGCTTCCTCTTGATTACTCTATTCTTGAAGAGATTGACTATATTTATCCTGCAAATAATGCCTATTTTGCCTATATGACAAGAGGGTGCATTAACCATTGTAAATTTTGCGCAGTTCCAAAGTTAGAACCAC